>BNJV01000487.1_pt1 | contig 187455 bp, 258 predicted proteins | sample 8540591 | NCBI WGS metagenome assembly BNJV01 (sample SAMD00202457, study PRJDB9452) | human saliva metagenome | host: Homo sapiens | reverse complement strand
CAATCGAAGAAATTAATGCAGAGTATGAAGAAGATTCTGAACACCAAATCAGTGAAGAACAACCTAAAAATGAACCAAAAAAACATTTTTGGGGTAAAGTTGGTTCATTCTTTTGCTGATGAAGATTAATAACTAAATTATAGAAAGGAATTATGGTGAGGGAAACCTCACCATATAGTAGATATATGGATAATGACAAAATTTTTAGAATTATTATCAGAAATTATGCAAGGACAAGTTGCAATAATTACATTACTAGATAAAAAAACACTAAAAAGAGATGAAGAAAAATACTAAAAGCCATTAGTGATTTAACCATTAGCTTAAATAAACTTCAAGAAGATTTAAACAAATTAGATACTAATAATACATTATTAGGGTGAAAAAAATTTGAACAACTTAAAGACAAACATTTCGCTACAATTATAGAAGTAGTAAGTGATTTAATTAAAAACAAGTGAAGATAACCATAAAGATTTAATTGAAAAAAATAAATCAGCATGAAGATTTAACTAAACAACAATTAAAATGAATTAAAAACACGCTGACTTATTAAAACATGTTGCTAGTATCTTGAAATCTCAACAAGAAAAATTTTTGAAAAAAATGTACAAACAAAAATTACTAACGTAATAACAACAGTAGAAGATAATGATAAGAAAAAAACAAAGTAAAACTTAATACAATTGATAAAACAAGTAAAAACAATTGCTAGTCGATTAAACTCAATGGACACAAGTGTACGAACTGCATTAGAACGTGGACCTTTAGCTGAAACTGAAGTTATGCAGATTATTAAAGAAGAAAGACAAGAAATTAGTAGTGATAATAAACTTGATGAAATTGAAAAATTAAGAAATAAATTAGCATCAGCTACTAAACAAGTAATAGAATAATATTATGACAGATACAATTAGAGTATTAACAGATATTGAAAAAAATTCATGAAAGTCCTGCAATGTATATCGGAGATAACTCCGATATCGGACTTCATACAATCATCAGAGAAGTAATTGATAATGCAGTAGATGAATATCCAAACTACACTGACAAAAACAAAACCAATTATAATAAATATAAGAAACGGTATTGTAAGTATTCGTGACTTTGGACGAGGAATATCACCATATGAATCAAAAAGCTAATCCTGGTGAAATTGAAGAACGACTAGCATTTAGCAGAATTGGTGCAGGTGGTAAATTTAAAAAAAGACCGTCTAAAAAAATGGTAACTTAATTTCAGGTGGTATGCACGGAGTTGGTGCAACAGCTACAAACGCTATGAGTAGTTATTTTAATGTTACTATATATAAAGACGGTTATATTTTTTTGAAGATAAATATATAGATGCTGTTCCACAAATAGAATATGTAAAAAAACGGTAAAAAAATTACAATTACCTTCATTGGGTAAAAACAAATGAAACTGGTACATTTATCGAGTTTAAACCAAGTAATGAACGATTATTAACAACAAAAAAATCGATATTGATAAAAATCAAAAAAATCATCAAAGATTTATGTTACTTAAATCCAGGTTTGAAAAATTATATTTAATGATCAAACTTATGTATCAGAAGAAGGTATTAGTGGTTATTTATACAACTTAACAAATAATGATAATATAATAACACTTAAAAAAACGTGTATGAAGAAAAATGACATTTTTATGATGTATAATATTGCATTTAACATAAATAATGAAGGTAACCAACATAAATGTTTTACTAATAACATTTTTCAATTCATTAGGTGGAACACATGAAAGTGGTTTTAAAAAAATGGATTAAGTAAGTTATTAAAAAGAATATTATAATGAATTTACTCAAGAATTAAAAATCATATAAAAAGAAAAATAGATTTTATTTTAAAATCATACGAAGAAGATAGTAAAAATTAATAAACTTGAAGACTTAATAGAAAGTAAACACATATCAAAAATACACTTCTTATATTATTGATTTTAAATATAACAAACCATCACTTGCCCCACAAACTAAAAGATAAACTTGTCTCAAAAAGAAATAATAAATTTATTAAGTACACAAATTCAAAAATCATTCAATCGATTTACTAAAAGAACATAAAAAGAATTAACTCAATTATATAAATATATAATTGATGATTTATATGAAAAATGCAAAAGAGAATAACGAAACAGTTAAAAATAAATTCAAGTGACTTGAAAAAGTTTAACTAGGAAAAAAATTAGCTAGTGCAAGAAGTACAGATCCAAAAGAATTAGAATTAATTATAGTAGAAGGAGACTCAGCAGCAGGTTCATTAAAAATAAACAGAAATGCTGATTACCAAGCTATACTACCATTAAAAGGTAAAATACTTAATGTTCAAAAAGCATCATTAAAAAAAGCTTTTTGCTGATACTGAAATAGCAACCATGTTTGCAATTTTATTTGGTGATAACGCAACAACAAAACGTGATTCAACTACTCTACTATATCATAAAATAATTGTTGCAACTGACCAAGATGTTGACGGATTACACATACGTAGTTTATTAACAACATTATTTAATAAATTCGCACCAGATATAATAGAAAAATGGTCATGTATTTTACTTTAGATACACCATTATTTGTAAATAAAAACAAAAAAACGGTGAAGTTTATACATACTCAAATGAAGAACAAACAGAATTTTTTTAAAAACAAACAAACCTATAAATATAGAACGTAAAAAAAGGATTAGGTGAGTTATCACATCCACAAGTTCGAAAAAAACTATCCTAGATAAAGATACTCGTAAATTAACTCAATTATATATAGAAGATATTGATGAATTTTTCTGAAACAGTAGACTTATTAATGGGTAAAGATACAACATATAGGAAAAAAATTATATTATGAATAACTAGGAGGTTTAACGTGAAAGTAGCAATAGATATTGGAAATTCAACAATTAAAGGTGCTTTTTTTAACAAACGAACACGAATTAATTGATGAAATTCTAAAAACCAAGTGCTGTAAATATAATTAATCATGAAAAAAATATTTATCTTATCATAATAATGAGATATTTTTTTCAAATAATTGATTCACCACTACAGCATTTTTGAAGAAATAACATGTATATCAAAAAAACAGCTCTTGATAGACCAAATTATATCGAATATGATGTAACAAGTACAAGTTATAAGAGCGACCATAAAAATAACAACTGCATTACTATTTGGATCAATAATTGAACAAATAAACGAAGATACTAATATTAAATTAGCTGTTTCAGTACCAATAGTAGAATCTAAATCACTAGGATTAACTGAACGTTATCAAAAAAATTATTAGAAGGTAAACACAAAGTAATTAAATATACTAAAGACGGTCAACAAGAAATCACAATTATAATTAAAAAAAGCACAAGTATTAAAACGAAGGTCAATCAGGTTTTTTTATGGTTTACTTGATGAAAATGATCAAACTTTCCAAGAAACTATGAATCATATTTATAACTTAAAAAGGACATGATGAAAACCCAATTTATTACTTCGAAGACTTTTTAATAGTAGATATTGGTGACGGTACAACAGACTTTGCAATGTTTCGAGGTAAAAAAATTTCAACCCAGAATATTCATATTCAGTAACAAGAGGTTATGGTAATCTATTAGAAGAAGCCATTAAAAACAGCTCAAAAAAGAAGATTTAACAATTGAAAGTAGAAAAGAACTACAAAAAAACTTTTAACAAGTACAAATAAATTACGACAAAAAAGAAAAAGACATGTGGTTAGAATATATTAATCCACAAATTAAAGAATTTGTTGAAACTGTTACTGATACAATCTTAAAAAGCTTATGGACAAAAAAAGATTACTTTGATGCCATAATTTTCTTAGGTGGTGGATTTACAGCATTAACAGATTATAGTATAGATTATAATAAGAAAACAAAAAGAAACAAATATTCAAATGTCTAATTCATTATTATTTGACGTACTAGAAACTAAAAATGTCTAAAAACGAAAAAAAGATGCTGGTATAATTTTTTTGGTATACCAAAACCTTATGCTCAAACTATTAATGAACGTGGTCTAATACAAGCTGTTACAATCAACGATTAGAGATATAAACTGGTTACGTACGTAACCAGTTTTTGTTAGGTTAGCACCCTAAAAACCCTTTTTAAATTTGAAAAATTTTTTTATTTTTTTATAGTCTCACGTAAGTAAATAACTTAATAAAAATAATAATAACACTATAAAAATATTAAATAAATACAATTAAATATACACTTTATAAAAAAAGGAGACACTCTCATGAAAATTGGCATGATACGAACCATAGCAAATATTCTTATAATAAGATTTGGTTTTGATTATGTTTTCAAATCGTTTGAAACTGACGAAGCCTTTAACAGGTATTATAGGATTACTCTTAATGGTCTTTTTCCCTATTTGGTATAAATAATACCAAACCACAAAAAGAAAAAAATCTAAGAAAGATAAAAACAATAATTCGTGTACACGAATTATAATATAGTTAGGTTTTACCTAACACCCTTTAAATTTTGAAAAAAATATTAAAAAAATCTTTGAAAAAAATACTCAAAAAAATGTAGTATAATATATAAGACAATACTAAATAAATAAAAAAAGAATTGGAGACAAAAAAACACATGAATAAAAAAATTGTAACAACAACATTAGTATTAGGAACTACTATCGCAGGAGGAGCTGTATTAGGTCAAGAAGCACACGCAAGTGAAGCACCAGCAACACCTTCAACAGACTCAAACCTAGTAGTTAAAACTGAAGTTGGTAAAACTACACAAACTGAAGTAAATACAGCTAAAGCTAAAGCTGATGAATCAAAAAGCAAAATTTGATAATTACAAAGCAAAAAAAGCGATGTTAAAATCGAAAAAGCTAAAACAAGATGCATTAAAAGTTAGTGAACTTGAAGCTAAAAACTGAAAAAAAGGTGCAAAAAGTAACTGACGAAGTAATTAAAGAAAAAAACTGATAAAGTAAATTCTTTAACTGAACGTAAAGCTGATTTAACTAAAAAAAGGTGAAGAAGCTAAACCAGTAATCACTAAAACTGAAGAAAAACGTTAAAGATGCTCAAAAAGAAGTTGATGCAACATCTAAAGATTTAACTACAAAAAAACTGAAAAAAAGTAACTGAATTAGAAAACAAATTAAACGCTTTAGAAAAATTCAGATACTGTACTTAAAGATAAAAAAAGATGAAGTTAAATCACTTACAAGTGCCATTGAAAAAGCTAAAGCTGACGTAACTTCAAAAGAAGATACACTTGCAAAAGCTAAAGCTAAAGATGAACAAAAAAGCAAAAAGACGTTGAAAAAAGCTAAAGATGCTGTAAAATCACAAAAAGACGTAGTTGCTAAAAGAGATGCTGAAGTAAAAGATGCAAAAACAAAAAGTAAGTGCATTAGAAAAAAAAGAACTTAAAGAATCAGCAAACCCATTTGGTGAAGGTGTTCGTACTGAAATCAAATTCGACCAAGATTTTGTTAAAGCATTAAAAAGAATATAATAATGCTAATGCAGCAACACAAAAAAACATTACTTAATGGTGTAATTGAAAAAGAACGTAAAGCTGTTGAAAAAAATACCCTATCTTAAACACAGATAGAATTGATTATTCAAACAGTGAAAAAAGTAGATATTAATAACTTATCTGAAAAAGATCAAATCTTATTAACTCAATACTTTAACCACTTAAATAACCAAGTACGTAAACAATTTGGATTACCACCAGTAAAAACAAACTTAAACGTATTAAAATTTGCTCAAGATATCGCTAAATTCACTAAAGAAAGTGGATATCAAGATACACATCACGATAACCGTTCAATCAACCGTGCAGCACTTAAAAATGGTATTGATAAAACTGACAAAGGTACTGCATACAACAGATTCGAAAGTTTAGATTTCAATACAATTGATAAAGATAAATCTGAGTCAAATATGGTTGCTAGACAATTCTTATTCGACTCAGTATATCAATCAGTACAACGTTTCTACCACGAAGGTAGAATGAACCGTCACTACCTACATGCAGCACACATGCTAACTACTAACGATGAAACATTTGGTACATACTTTGTTATGACACCATCTAAAAGCGAGTACTACAACTGGGTACGTTTCGGTGTAGTTGGTGTTAACAAATGGTATGGATTTACTGGATATGATGATAATGGACCAACATTCAATAAATTTGATAAAGAATGGGGATATAAATCACCACAAACTATCGATTTAATTGAAGTTAAAGATGTATCAGCATTAAAAGATAAATTAGCTACTGCTAAATCTACTGTTACAACTCTACAAGCTGAATTAGACAAAGCTACTGGGGAGCTTACAAAACGTGAAAGCGAACTTAAAGCTATTGAAAGTCAACCATCAACTGTAGCTGAAGCTACAAAAGCTTTAGAAGTTGCAAAAACAGCTAGAGATATCAAAGTTGCTGAGTTAGCAAAAGCTGAAAAAGAACTTAAAGATATCCAAGACATCATCGATAATGAACAAGCACAAGCTAAAACATTACGTGATGAGTTAGTAAAAGCTAATGATGAAGTTGCAAAAGCAGAAGATAAATCTGCAAAAGCTAAAGCAGAATTAATTGAAGCTCAAAAACTTGAAGAACAAGCAAAAACAAGCTATGAAATCATTAACTGATGAATTAGATAGATTAACTAACGAAATTGCTAAAGCTGAAAGTGAAAAAAAGCTGAACTAGTTACTCTAAAAAGCTGAATATGCTGAAAATGTTAAATTATTAGCAACAGCTAAAGAAGATTTAGAAGTATCACGTGCACTAGTAAGTGAAGCAATGATTGAATTAGCAAACTTACAAAAAGATGCTACTGAAAAATTTGACGAATACCTAAAAGTTAAACGTCAATACGATATGGAAAACTTAACTTGGGCAGTAACAAAAGATACTCCAGTATTTGAGTTACCAGAATTCGATATCAAAGAATTAGACAAATTAAGTCAACCAACAACTCAAAAACCATCAACTAAAGTACCAAGTACTAAAGTTACAACTACTAAAACAAATGCACAAGCACCAAAATTTGGTAAAGCAAGTGCACCAAAAACAACTGTAAAATCTGACGAACGTAAATTACCTAACACAGGTGATACAACTACAGATTTAGCTGGATTTGGTATTGTAAGTATGTTAATGGCAAGCTACGCTATGACAATGCGTAGACGTGAAAACGAAAAATAATAACTCTCAAACAGGGGGCAATTCTATTAATGGATTGCCCCTAAGAGTTGCGTTGTAACTTAAAAAAATAATGTTAAGTGAGGTTAATATGAGTGAAGAAAATAAAGAAATATTACCTGAAATAAATTTCAACAATTTATCACGTGGGGATATTAATAAAATAATGCGTGAAAAATTATTTAGAATACGCAAAATTTTGTGTTGAAGACAGAGCTATATCAGATATTCGTGACGGTTTAAAAACCTGTACATAGAAGAATATTATATAGCATGCTTGAAAATAAATTATATCATAATAAACCATTTGAAAAAGTATCTAAGCGTGTTGGTTATGTAATGGGAGAATATCATCCACATGGTGATGCTTCAATAACAACAGCTCTAGTAAACTTATCTATACCTTGGAAAAAAATAATGAACCAAACATTGAAATACTCGGTAACTATGGTTCTATTGACGGAGACTCACACGGTGCAGCAAGGTATATTGAATGTAGATTAACAAAAGCAGGTGAAGAATATGGTGTTGATTTAAATCCTAATATCATACCATATGAACCAAACTATGATAACACAAAAACAAATAGCCGTATTTTTACCAAATAGATTACCACAATTATTAATTAACGGATCTGAAGGGCTTGCTGTAGGTATTGCATCAAATGTATTACCACATAACCCACAAGAAGTAATTGATACATATAGATATTTTTTTAAAAAACCCACATGCTTCGATTGAGGATTTAATTAACATATTAAATGGACCAGACTTTCCAACAAAAAGGTACAATTGTTAATAAAGATGAATTATTAGAAATTTACAAAAACAGGTATTGGAACAGTATGTGTTGAAGGTAAAAATAAAAATACGATAAGAAAAAAAGAACGCACTACATATATATGAAATACCATATACAATAAGTGGTTCAATAACTTCGTTCGTTGCTACAGTTTCAGATATGAGTGAAGAACGAGTTGTTGAAAAAAAGACGGAAAAAAGAACGTATTCCAGCAAAAATTACCATTTATAACAGATGTTAAAAAGTCATTCGGATATAAATGGTTTAGATATATATATTCAATTAAAAAAAGGAACAAATGTAGAATACGCAACAAATGAAATTTATAAACTAACAAAATTAAGATCTAATTTAAGATTTGCATTTATTGGTTTAAATGATAAAAAAAGTAAAATTATATAATTTAAAAAGAATACTTAGAAGAATTTACAGAAACTAGATTAGAAATACTACAAAACAAACATATATATAATTTTAAAGAATTATTAAAAAGAAGAACATAAAAATACAAGGTTATGTAAAACTTCAAAAAAAGTAATTGATGAAGTAATAGCATGTGCTAAAAGTAGTAAAAAGGGAAAGATGAATTAATAACTATTTTAAAAAAACAGGTAAATTAGAAAAAAATATCACAACGTTGATAAAAAAATACATTGAAACAATTTCAACATTTGATTTTTTTCAGATGAACAAGCTAACACAATTGCTAATCTACAAATTTATAGAATTAATAAATTAAATTTTGATGAATACAAAAAAAGATTAAAACAAATCACAGAAGAATTAAAAAACTGAAATACGATATATAAAAAGATGAAAAAGCTTCGAAGACAAGAACTAATTAATAATTTACCTGAACTTAATACACCAAGACAAACGCAAATAACAAATAGAGAATTACAAGAAATTAAACTTGAAGCTCAAGAAATTTATTACAGTTTTGACGGTGAAGAATTACATATTAAAACAACGTAAAACACCAGATAGTAGAGCTGTAAAAAGTGATGATCGATTATTCGCTATGGCAGATAATGGAATTGTATGGAATATTTATCTTGACAAGTTACCAAAAAGGTAAACATAAAAATCAATAAACTATTCCCAACAGAAAAAAATCGTTGGTATAGCAGATAAATATAGTAAAAATACTAACAATATACAATGACGGTCATATGAAATATAGTAACGGTGAAGATTATATGACAAAAAAGTAATGCTAAAAAAAGTTAATGCAAGTAATAAATTAACAGCAATACATTTCATTAATGTAGATACAGATATATTAATCAATGATAAACAATACGATAATATACCAACACAAGGTATTAAAGGAAAAAGGTCGTAAAAATATTAAAAAAATACTAAAGACATTACAATTACATTCACCGAAGATAACAACAGGCAAACAACAGAAAATGAAGGTGAAGATAATGAATAATTTTTTTATAATAATTTAATAAAAATACGGAAATACATTTTTACGATTCATTATTTTAATATCTTTAGGAACAAACATAAATGTATATTTAGAATATTTAAATGTTTATGTTCAAACAAAAAAATTTATCTAACTTTTCATATGTTGTTGACTGGTATACATTAAATAAATCTATCATAATAAATGGTACTTTATTTTTTTAATACTGACAGGTATGAGCTTATCTACAATATATTGTAATAAATTCCTCAAATTATCAATTCTAAAAAGGTGTATTATTCAAATATACACTAAACATAATTATTTTATGTTTTTACTATGTACATAGTTACATTTGCAAATAACAATTTTGATCTTACTATATATATTTTAACTATGTTAACAATATTATTTGTTTTAAATTTATATTTCCAACAACTTTATATAATTCTTAGTAAGGAAACAAATTTAAAAAAAGCAATTAAAAAATATTGCTTATAATAAAGAGTTAAGTACAATGTATAAAAACATGGATACATGGTAAAATATTAAATATTAAATGGGATATAGTTACAATATTAAGTTGTTTAGCATTATACTTTATCAGTTATGTAAAAAAACATGAAAGCTTAATTAAATTCTATAAAAGAACAAAATTTTTAATGTAAAAAAACTTAATATAAAAAGAATAAGATTGCTTTGAAATCCTTTTCTATATCATGATATAATTAACATATCTTAAAGAAAGGATTTTTTTAATGAAAGTATTACATGTTGGTGGATTTAATCCACTAAATAGATTTAAAACATTAGAAGATGCTTTAAAAAAAGCTAAACATGATGATCAAATCATTTTACATAAACACGTTAACGAAAGTGTTATTATTAATAAATCAATAATACTAGACGGGAATGGTTATAGTTTAAAAAAATTGATAGTGATACTGTTGGAATAAAAAAATAGTAATAATAATCACTTAGTGATAAATAACTTAACATTTATTGCTAATACAAGAGCGAATGCAATTATAAACGAAGGTATTTTAGAATTAACAAATGTAAAAATGAAATTAAATGGACCAGTTCGTAAATTCTTACCATTATTATATTCAGACGGTTCTAAATTAATTTTTAAATAATTGCGAATTGTTAAAAAGTTAATACAACACAAAAATACAACAACAAAAAGCAACAAATTGTAAATTTTATAATTATTATGGTGATAATATTCATATAGAACCAAACGATAACTCAAAATGAATTTTTCTAATCTTTATGGACGTAGTAAATTCATTAATTGTACGTTATCACACATGGATATTGATAATTCTCAAATAGAAAATTGTAAAATTGGACCATATACACATATTAGTAATTCAAATTTAAAAAAATATAAAAAAATATCAAAAAGATGAAGAACTAAATGTTAAAAATAAAAAAAGAAACTAGTTATGGTTTATTAGATAACCAAAGTGATGAAAAAAATATTGTTTATATTTAACAGACGATATAACATTACAACATTATAACATTGAAATTCAAGACCAAGAATTTATTCCAATTTTTTTGGTAATCATGTTAATTTAGAAATTAACAAAACAAAAACCAATACGGAATATGAAAATGAATTATATAATAGTACATTAAAAAGTAACCGATACTAATGATACAAACTATTGGCATTTAAGTAACTCAAAAATTATCAGCTGTTCGTTCTAAAAATCAATTCAAATATTAAAGAAGAAACAGGATTAGATAAACTTAATAAATTAATAGGTTTACAATCAGTGAAAAAGAAAAAAATCAATGAAATAATGAATAATATTCAAGTACAATCTCAAAAATAAAAAAATGACGATTTTGAATTTTCATACCATATGATTTTCTCAGGTGAACCTGGTACAGGTAAAAACAACAGTAGCGAAATACGTTACAGAAGCATTATACGAAGTTGGAGCAATACCTGAAAATAAATTTACTGTAGCAACTGTTGATTCATTAGTTGCTGGTTATGTTGGACAAACAGCACAAAAAAACACGTGAAGTGCTTGAAAAAAAGCTGTAGGTGGTGTACTATTTATAGACGAAGCTTATATGTTAAATGTAAAACAAGGTCAAAAATACATTTAATGATGAAGCGATTGGTGTATTAATTGAATTTATGGAAAAATAGACGTAAAGACTTAATTGTAATTTTTAGCTGGTTACAAAAAAAGAAATGACAGAATTTCTAGCAAGTAACACAGGTCTTGATAGTCGTATAGAAAGAGTTGAATTTGAAGATTATACACCACAAGAAATGGTTCAAATATTTGAATTAATGCGTAAATCAAATAATATTGAATATATAGACGAAGATAAAATCAAACAAAAACTTAGAAAAATATTTTACATTAGTTACCCAACTAAATTTACAAAATACCAGACGTTAATGGAAGAATAACTAATGGTGGTAATGGTCGTTTGGTGAGAAATATATTCCAAAAAAATAATTACTGAACGTAATAGTAGGATTATTAATGAAAAATATAAATGATCAAAGAGTAACTATGGTAGACGTATTAAAAAGGTTTTGAAAAACGAAATTAGAAAAAAATTCAAAAATAGAAAGATATAAGATAGGTGATTATGTGTTAAATAAAAATAAAAAAACGAATATTAGAATCAAATGAATTATCAGAAGAAGATTTAGATAATATAATAAACGCAGATGCAAGTGTATTAATTGATCCTGAATATTTATATGATATTGAAAAATTAATAGATAAATTGCATGACGTTAAAAATAAAAACAACAAAAAAATCCAAAACAACTTGTTATATTAGATACTGATTATGATACCGACGGAATACTAAGTGCATGTGTATTAACAGCGGCACTGGGTGTTTTTAATATAAATCATAGAATATATGTACCAAGTATGGATAATGGTTACGGGTTAAGTAAAATAGCTGTAGATGAAATGATTGACTTATTTGAAAATGACGGATATAAAAATTGATACAATTTTAACAGCAGATAATGGTACAAGTGCAATAGAAGGAGTTGAATATGCTAAAGAAAAAAAGGTTTTTACTGTATTGATAACAGACCACCATTTACCAAGTGTTGAAGGTGTATATCCAAATGCAGATGCTGTAGTAAATCCAAATACACCTCGTGATGAATATCCATATAAAGGTAATGCAGGAGCAACAGTAGCTTGGAAAGTAATGTTAGCATATGCAAGAAAATATGCTCCAAATGACGTGTATGATATTTATAATTTAATTGTATTTGCAGGTATGGCTAATTTAAGTGATGTTATGCCAATGACAAATGAAAAATCACTTTATGACAAAAAGAAGCTACAAAAAAACATTAAATGAATTAAAAATCACCTTATGGTAAATTTGCATATACAAGAATGGGTTGTGACAAATATAATATGGTCTTTGACGGACTGCAAGAATTTGTAATTAATATACAGAAAAATACGTGATGAAGATAAAGGAAAAATCATCACCTTATCCAACTAATGAAGAATTTATAAGTTGGTATATCTCACCTATGCTAAATGCAGCACGTAGAGTAAACGGTTCACCTATAGTAGCTTTCAAAGCGTTGTTACATCATGACGAAAAATAAACGATACGAATACACTAAAGAATTATACGAATTAAATAAACAAAAAAACAATATTACGAGATAAAGCATTAAAAAGAAATTAAATATGATGAATTATTACCAAATTCAAATGTTGCTCTTGTAAATTGTAAACATGGTATCTCAGGAATTGTAGCATCTAAATTAATGGATACTAACGATAATCCAACATTCATATTTAGTAAAAACAGGTGATTCGTTAAGTTGTTCAGCAAGATCAAGTAATTTACCATTACCTATGATAATAGATATTGTAAAAGATTTTTGATAAAGATATAATACTTGGTGGTGGTGGACATGCTAACGCAGCAGGATATTCAATACCGATTAATAAATTCAACGAATTTAAAAAAATTATGTGATGAAGCATGTATAATAATTAAAGAAGAACTAATTAGACAAGAAGAAGAACTAATTAAAAGTGGTAAGAAAGTTATACTACCTCAAAATAATTGTTTATTTACAATTGGAGAATTAGAAGAAACTATTGAATATACACCAATAAATATAACAAATATATTCCCTAACCAAATTGAACAAACAATTAATTATTTAGATACACTACGTCCATACGGTCGAGATTTTAATGTTCAACCTACATTCTTATTAAAAAGTAAATGCTAAATATCTAAAAAGATACCCTAGATTACAATCCTAACTTCTGGGGCGGGAAAAACATTCAAAACAAAAATTAAATGATATTGAAATACTTACATTTAATACTAAGTTAGCTGATAATATTAAGAATATGAATGATGATGATACTGTTGAATGTAATGTTCGTTTAAGTATTAACGAATTTCGAGGTATAAAAAAACACCTCAATTTGTCTTAGAATAGGGGTGAGAAAATGAAAAAAATACAATAAGAATTATAGTAGCAATAGCTCTAATAATTGTTGGTGTTATGATTTTCGCTAACAAACCAGTGAAAGAACATTATTTACAAGAAATTAATAATGATACAAAAACAAGAATTAAAAAGAATTAACACCAGAAGAAATTAAGAAAAACGAAGAAGTACCAGCAACATATAATTTTGACGATGTTAAATCAATTGATACACCAACAGTAGTAAAAACAAAAAAAGTTGGAAATAAATCAAAACTACCATCAATAGGTGAAATTGCTATACCAGAACTAAACATGAATTTACCAATTGTAAATGGTACAAGTCATAATAGTATGTTAGTATCAGCTGGTACATTAAAACCAAATCAAATAATGGGGCAAGGTAATTATACATTAGCAAGTCATTACTCAAATGCATATAATGAAACATTACTATTTTTCACCATTAAAACATGCTAGAGCAGGTATGAAAGTATATTTAACAAATGGATCAACAATTTATGTATATAAGATTACAGAAATTCAAACTGTTGAACCTACTGCATTAGAAGTATTAAATGAAACAGAATATCCATCTATTACACTAATCACATGTGAAACTGTAGATGCTACACATAGACGTATAGTTAAAGGTGTATTAGAAAGAGAAATTCCGTCAGATACAGCAAGTAGTGATATTAAATCAGCATTTAATATCCCATTCAAAACTTATTAGAAAGGAAATTATGACTGATGACATTAGACAATTTTCTAACATTTGAAAAACATAGTATCAATATTAATAATTACATTATTAATGATAAATATGTGTATGAGTATTGTTATTGACGATAAAGTATATGGTACATTATCTTTACTATATTTATTATCAATACCATTATTACTTGCATATCCATTAACATATGCGTTAGTAATACTATTTATTCAAATGATAATTATCACACGTAAAAAAATACGAAAAAAATCATAAAAACTATTTATCGAAAAAAATAGATAAATATACAAGACTAAAAAAATATAATCAGAAGTAAAGCAATTGCTTTTACTTCTTTCTAGGAGGTTAAAAATTTTATGAAAATAAAAAAACTAAGCGAAACAGCAACATTACCTGATAAAAATCATAACGCAGCAGGTTTTGATCTATATGCATCTAAAGATGTTGTTATTGAACCTGGACAAAAAGCTATTATTCCAACAGATATAGCAATTGAATTACCAGAAAATACATTCGCACATATCGTAGGTAGAAGTGGTATTACAGCAAAAACACATATAAATGTATTAACAGGAACAATTGACAATGACTACAGAGGACCACTTGGGATAATTGTTCAAAAATACATTACCTGCAATATATCATCATAATAGATTAGTATATGATTTAGAAATTAAAAAAATTAGATAGAACAACAGAAAAAAATTGAAGTTTCACAACCACGAAACTCATACTTAATAAAAAAAGGAGATAAAGTAGCACAACTAGTATTATATAAATCAGTTGATGTAGAATTAGAAGTAGTCAGCGATTTAACATCAACATCAAGAAACGAAAAACGGATTTGGTTCTAGTGGTGTTTAATTAGTAATTTATGGAATATATTTTTACTGAACAATCATTAAATGAAGATACACCAATATTTAATGAAAAAAACTTATTTAAAAATACAATATAAAAAAATAACTCCTGAAAATTTTTGTAAAAAAATATAACAAAAAGTATCGAAATCATTGAAAAAAATGAGAATCCGATATATAATATATACAAAGGTGTTACATATATATTAAATCCCAAATACCCATACCCTGTTGAACTACCTTTAAATGTGTACAATAAAAACAATCCGAGAAGAAATTAATGTAATACATATGAAACAGGGTATATTCTACAAAAAAACTAGCTAAAATAAATGGTTTACAAATAAACCATAAAAATAGAATTAACTAGTAAAAAAACGTGCATTAGAAGAACAAGATTTAATGAATTATTTTTTTCTTGGAAGCCTAATATAATCATAATTCCAGAATTGTTTAATTGTGATTGTATAGGAATACCAGGACTTAATTTATATCAAGAAGATCACTTTTACCATATTAAAAACATGTTATCAAAAAGGTATTATGGTTCCTATATATAGTATTGACGGAAATATTTATAAATACCAATTAAAAAAAGTGAACTTATTAAAGGTAGTGTTAAATTAAAAAGCACGTACAAAAGACGGGTTTAGTGTAATGCATTCAGAATACTTTGATAATAATATTTATTATTTAGGTGATGAATATAAATTTATTAAATCAAATTTTACAGGTATAGAAATAGAAAAATATCAATACTAACGAAATACTAAACGTAGAATTAGGTGAAGATGTAACTAAATATTTTCCAAATAGACCAAAAGATAATTGATAAAAATTAAAGTTGAAATGAAAGCAAAAATATAAATGGTTACCAAAAAGCTTCAATGATAAAAGATGATATTAATACAAAAAGCAATGACGCATACAGAAAACATCTTTTTACAAAAATAAAAAAAGGTGATAATAATATCTTAATAATAACTGAAGGTATATTAAAAGCTCATATAATTAATAAACATTTTTTTCAAATCATAATATAATCGTAGCAGCAACACCAGGTATTGCAAAAAAAGTATGTTAAATAGTCTCATGCAAGATATATTTAAATTACCCAATATAAAAAGAAGTACTTATAGCATATGATAACGATGCTTACAAAAAAATAGATTAGTAAACGATGCAATATCTTATTTATTTCAAAAAAATTAAGAAATCATTTCAACACAAAAAGTTATAACATGGGATAAAGAATATAAAGGATTAGACGATTATTTAATTAATAATAAAAAAATCGAAAATTCATATATGGAACACCAAATCAAATTTATCCAATTCAAAAAAATCAGAATATCCATATCCTTATCATATCACAGGAAAAAAAGAGCTAAAAAAATTTTGAATGGATTGAAGAATTAAAAAAATCAGGAGAAAGAAAAAAATAATGAAATTTGAAAAAGAAAAAAACATCAAATACTATTAGATAAAAACTATACAATATGGATATAAAAGCAATTGAACCGTATACTGTAAAAGAACATGATAATGTAATAGGCTTATTAGTTAAATATCATGACCAAAAATACAGATAACGGAACATATTACCTAGAAATTCAAAAAAAGACAATACAGTACAACTAAGAGTTGAAACTCCAAATACAATTGCAAATTTTGAAAAACTCAAAAACATTATCGATGAAATTAAATTAGCATTAGACAAAAACAGATATAAAAAAATTAAATACATATGATTTTGTTACATTATACGCAACTTTAATACATGATACTGTAATACTACCATTAGCACAGCAATTATATCCAGAAGATCTAAAAAAACAACATATTTATAAAGAACAATATATGAATGTATTTCTAAATGATGTTTTAAATTATCACTTAGCTGAAGATAGTGAACAAATAAATGAAATAACAATAAATGGTAAACCATATTGGTTTAAGCAACTAATTGAAGAACAATATTCAGATATTGTTAAAAAAATTGGAGGACGATTATGAAAAAAACGTATTAAAAAAATAATAAAAAAACCTCTAATTAATGCAATAGTTGGTATGTTGCTCTTTTGCAATACCATTTTTTTATTCATATAAATTTTTTTATATTGATATGTTCCTAGTTATAATCTCATATGCAGGGTTAACATATGCTACTTTTTACAGCATTCTTTTATTTATTAGAAGAATTTACAGAGTACAAAGACCATAAAAAAACATTTAAAAAAATTTCTAATATCGCATCTGGTTGTATTGCAATGATAATGATTATTTTATTTAGTTTCCCAAGTCTATTACCAAACTATACAGGTAATGAAAATGGATATGTAAAAAGAACATACAATCTATGTAACTACAAACCATGAATGTGATTACTGTGAGATTAGCAAAGACACACTTAAAAAGAGCAGTATTTTTTTATAACATAACACATGATAAAAAAATGTACAAGTAGTTGATGTAAGTAATGACACAAATCTTGGTAGAAGTCTAAACACTAAAGTAAAAAAATCTTTGGTAGTATAGTAAAAAGTAAAAAAATAATGAAGTTAAACAAATTCCTTATTCAAGAGGAACAAGTGATAAAAAAACCATTAAAAAAACACCAACAAGTTATATCTATAAAAGTATCTATGATATTGAAAAAAATCATAAGGAAAGGAATGATATAATATGTTAGGAAAAAAACACATAAAGCATTTGGTGCAACAGCAGTAGCAATAACAGCTATTGGTTATTATCATATAACAGGACACCATATAACACAAGACTTAGTATTTGAATTAAATACAACACCAACTAATGAAACACTATTACATATTAAACCAAATTCAAGTGAATATGTAAATTGGTTTCACCCTTTAGTACAATATATAGTATTATTACTAGCTGGAATTATCGGAGCATCTGCACCAGATATTGATCAAAGCATACCAGGAATGAAACATCGGACTTGGACACATACCTTATGGGCAATTTTAATATTTAGTGGTTTAACCTATTATTTAAGATACCATTATTTAAGTAACGAATTATTAATTGATATGACATTAGTAATTGCAATGTTTGGATTTACTATAGGTTATGCTAGTCATTTATTCGGTGATGCATTTTCAACATCAGGTATCGACTGGTTTTATCCTTTAATAGGTTATAAAACATATGGTAGTGGTGCTAGTGTTGTCCGAGGTTTCCGTGGACCATTTATACCTATCTATAGCGTTGGTCATGGTGTTATCGGTGCTGGTTTTTGGTCAGGCGTAGCATTTATACTAAGTCTATATTATATATTATTGTTATAGAAAGGAAAAAGAAATTATAGTGAATAAAAAAACTACATAATATGCAACTAAGCAAATCTCTATCTAAAGAAGATAACATCTTTCAAATGTCAAATATACTATCAAAAAAACCAAATGAATTGCATTTAAAAAGATATCTTAAAAACAAATGGATAGGACACCAAATACATTATATAGTTATTTACAAGCATTACATAAAGCTAATGCGAAAAAAATAAAAAAATATCAAAAAAATATTTATTTAATTATAAACCACATAATGAATTACAAGAAAAAGAACTAAGTAATTTATACAAATTAACTAATAAAGATGTACCTTATGAGTTAGAACAATTTAGTAAAGAAAAATATAAGTGATAATTTCTTAGATAATTTATTTTTACTTCACATTTGTCTTTAAATATTGTAAATAATTGCAAAAAAATAATTTCTGTTATCATGGAAATAAATTAAAATATCCTTTCTAATAGAAACTTGCCAATTTTGGTAAGTTTTTTTTATATTACAAATTAAAGACATTAAACATTTAACTTCACAAGACAGTAAATTTGTGCTATAATGTTATTATATCTTGAAAAGAAAGGATTTTTATTATTTATGAAAAAAGGATTACTCATAGGTTTAAGCACCACAATACTTGCAACAGGTGTTTATGGTGCATCTGCTTATACAGGTAATAAAACAGATTATTCATCTCCATTTACATGGAATCAAACAGACCAATATGATGTTAATACATTTGGACCAAATGGTTTAGATTGGCGAATGGCAAGTTGCATGATACAAACAGCAACGTTTTTAAAAATTAAAACAGGTTCAGCGGATATTGGTTATGCACCAAAAGACCTTAAATTAACACTTGATAAAACAAATGGTTATGCAAGTACTGGTTATTTAAGTTATAAAAAAGTAGATTTTGGTGATGATTGGTATCTATACGGAGCACAAGAAGAACACGGTGTACGTGCAGCAACATATGATGATGTTATTCGTTACTATAAAGAAGGTTACGTAATTGGTATGCGTGTAATAAGTCCAGCAGGACCACACTTTATTGCAGTTGACCATATAGACGAAGACGGAACAATGCATATTTTCGACTCAGGTTTTAGAGGAACTAAATTTACAGATACATATAATAAAAAAACTCAATTACTGATGTTGTATTATTAAAAATCTAAATCTGGTAAAAAAGGTTATGATTTACCAACATTATATAACCATGTAGCTGGAACAAAAACTATACGATAAAGTTGATCAAAATACAAAAAGCAGAATCTGAAGAAGATAAAGCAAAAAGAAGTTAAAAAAACTTAAAGTAATTGCTGATGCAAAAAAAGCTGAAAAAAACTTAAAAAAAGTAGAATATGCAGTATCAAATGCTGAAAAATTCAAAAAGATGAAAAAAACAAATTACATATGCACATACATTAGTAAGTTCGTTAGAAAAAAATCAGAACGTACTGATTTTTATAAAACGTTTAAATAACATCAAAAAAAGGTTAAAAATAGTTATAAAATAATTCATTATAAATAAAAAAATATATTTAAAAAAATAAATTTTTTTCACATATATAAAAAAACATAAAAATTAAAGAAAGGAATAGAGATATGACAGAAATAACACTTACAACAAATTCATTGTTATATAAAGATAAAAAAACGAACAACTATATAAATATTTTTGATGACATAACACCTCTATTCTCTTTCTTAGTACGTAGAACAATTCATCATTTGAATCATGATTTAAACGGTGAAAAATATAAGTAAATACCGAACTAGATTAAAACAAGAATACCAATTAACAAATAGATTTACAAAAAGCAGTTGTTATTACAGCTAAAAAAATACTTTTAAAAATTATCTACAGAAGCAGGTAATTATTTACATTCGACATATGCTACAAAAAAATAAAGAAAGTAAATGCTAAAATAATCAAAAATAAAAAGCAATATTAAATAATCCAAAAAAACTAAAAAAACATAAAATAAAAAAATCTCAAAAATCAAATTATTTTGGTTTCAAATGAAGAAAAAAATAAACTTATTCAACTTCAAAAACAACGGACCAAAACCAATGTTGACATTTGGTACGAAGAAATTATTAAAACAACAATAAAGATTTATTTGTACAAAAAGAGATAATCAAATCATTTATATAGGTGATAAAAAAATGAATATCTAGGAAATCAACAATTTAAATTATTCTATAATAAAAAAACGAAATAAATTCACTTATAAAATTAGACTTGAAAAATACATATATTGAAGACTCTAAATATATATATGGTGAGTTTATTATAAAGGATAATATTGCTAAAAAAAGAAATATTAAAAAAACATTGACAAACCCTAAATCTAATCCATTATCGTTTAGAATAATTAAAAAAAGAATGATGTTATATATTTACAAATAATGTATAGAAGACATGCAGAACCTAAAACCAGAAATTCTCATGGTGTGATTGGTGTTGACTTTAATAAAGGATTTATAATGATTAGTGAAATAAATCAACACGGAAAAATTATTAAATATTGACCGAATGGATTATATTCACAAAGGTAAAGCTGGAGTAACAAAAAAATTCTATGTTACATCTTGTAAAAAGATTTAGTAGATCTTGCAATTCTATCTGGAAAAGATATTGTTATAGAAGATTTGAAATCTTTAAATAAAAAAACAAAAAAAGAAAAAAACTGAACGAAAAACATTATAACCGAATGATTAACACTTTAAAAATTTGGTAAGTTCAGAAAAATTCTTAGAAACACGATATGATAAATTAGGTGTTGGTTTATCAATAATAAATCCTTACAACACATCTAAAAATAGCACATAATAAATATTGTTACGATATGAAACTAAACATTCATAGTGGTGCAAGTTATGTTATTGCTAGACGTTTTTATAACTTAGACTAGTATAGTTTTAACTTATGATACATGATGTAGACTAGATACGAAGTCATGTGAAATCAAAGTTTTTGAAATTTAGTAGTTTTGGTTGTAATTATTGTCTGGAAATAGTTATAACTTCAAAAACTTAATACATAGTAACCGTAACGCTATTTTATTTGAAATAATAAAGAAAGGAAAAAGGTACTTATTTTAATAATATTTAAAAAAATACTTGAATAATATTAAATAAATTTAACTTTACGGTTAGTTTCTCAACTAATCTTTTTTTATTTTAGACTTTACAAAAACCCATTTCTATGTTATCATAATATTAGGTAGGTGAAAATTTTGAAAAACATATACAAAGAAATGTTAGTTATATCATCTTAGGTTTAATCACCTTAATAATAATAGGACTTGCTTTTTGGTATAATAAATCAAGTAAATGGTTAAACGTAGGTTTTGATACAAAAACTAGCTGAAATATCACCTGAATTTGTCTCTGATAATAGATCATTAGAACTTGAAGATGACTTAAAAGAATTTCAAAAAAACTAAATGATGAACTTGTAAAAAAATTCAAAAAAAGTAATCGTTTAACAAGTAATAGTAAAAAAATATTCATAATAAAACTAATGAATTAATTACGAAATATAAACTTAAAAACAGGTAGCGTTGTTGATAAAAAAATAACAAATTAAAAATTATATATAGATATATTCGATTTTCAACAAACAGCATACAATAATATAGATTATAAAACATTAAACGAATTACATAGTAAAATCAACACAGAAGTAATTGAGCATAATAATGATTTTTGATAAAAACATTATTAAATAATTTATCAAACATAATAGATGACTATAATAATTTAAACAATTTCATTGAACAAATCACTAATTATGGTCAAATCAAAAAAACAAAAACAATTATGATAAAAAAACAGATGTTCATGATTTCTCAAATTTAGATTTTACAAAAGTAGGTAAATTCCAATACATTCAAAAACTTAAAAAAAGATTGTTTTGATACAAGTGATATTCTTGAAAAATAATAAATTATTAAAAAGAAGAAGCAAATTGGAAATCTATTAAAAAAAGAATTTAGAATTATTTAATAAAAAAATCGTATACACAAGTTCGAGATATAAAAAAACAGCAAAAAGATGCTCAAGGTTTTTACTTTAGTATACGACCATAGAGACGGTTACGAATTAGATATGGACTCAGAAGTTATTAAAGTAGAATATAATGGTGATACATTATCAAATTCAACATACGTAAAAACATCTAAAAAAATATCAAGGTATATTTAAGTGCTAAATACAAAAAAATACAGCGAGAAGAACCTAAAAAAAGATGATGATGAAGACAACAAAGATGAAAGACGTACAAGAACAGATGAAAACAGACGACAAACAAGGGAAAAATAATACAAACAATGTTGATCAAAGTTCAAGCACCCAAAAACTCTAATACAACAGTAGAAAGGCGGGAGTCGGACGATGACGAAGTATAGATATAGTCAGTACTTAAATGAAGATAGTGTTAAAAAAATATTCAGAGAATATAAAATAGCATCTATCTCTAAACAAACAGGTATTAACAAATCAACTTTAAAAAAATTATAAATATGAAAGAATACCATATAAATTAATGCCTGTTGGTATTTTTAAAAGAACTAACTAAAGTCTCACGTGCAAGAAAAAAAGGATAAAAATGAAAATTAAAAAAATATATTTAAATGGGTAATTGTTGGAGTATCAGCTATATTCCTATTAGCTATTGGTTATATATTTTATCAAGTACAAAAGTACACCTAAAAATAGATGCTAATTTATTAACAACACATGCAGGTACAAAAAAATAACCGATAACAATGGTGAAATAATTTGGCAAAATGCAAACACTATAATTTATCCAATAAATAATGATGAAGTACCTGAATTATATAAAAAAACTATAATAGCAACAGAAGATAAAAAAACTTCGAACATAGTTCAGGTGTTAATTTCAAATCAATTCTAAACGCTGGATATGGTAAATTAAGAAGTATAGTTCAACCAAGTTATAAAAGCACGTGGTGGATCAACAATAGAACAACAGTTGATTAAAAAAATACATATTATAATGGTGGACGAGGTGTTGACGTTAATCAACGAAAAAAATTCAAGAATGGTTTTTTTAGCAAGACAATTAAATAGTCATTTTAACAAAGACGAAATATTTAATTTCTATATAAATAAACTTGAGTATTCAGAAAATGCTATAGGTATTAAGTCAGCAATGAAAGTATATTTTAACAAAAAAACCCTGAAGATTTCAAAGATACACCAACTGACATAGCACAAATAGCTTATTTAAGTGGTTTGTCACAAGCACCAAGTTTATATAACTTATATACAAATCCAGAAAAAAGCAAATGAAAGAACGCAAACAATCTTAAAAAAATAATGTTAGAAGAAAATATTATTAATAATGAACAATATAACAAAGCAAAAAGAAATTGATTTAACAAAAAAACTTTACGTCCTCGTTACGAAGAAGCTAATAATATTAATAAAAAAATAATATTAAATACAAAGCTTATGCCGAAGGTGTGTTAAATGAATTACGAGAACTTGATTATAATATTAATAATACATCACTAACAATTAAAAACTTATTTAGATAAAAAAACTATTTAATGAAATTGATACTGAAGTTAAAAAAATCAAAATATTACCAAGATGATAAAAATACAAATCGGTATGACAATAATGAAAACAGACGGTATAGTAACATATATGCTAGGTAGTAGATTTGATGATGAAAAATAATCGAGCTATGAGTAGAGTTCGTTCAAGTGGTTCTTCATTAAAAACCATTTACTGCATATGGACCATTATTCGAATATTTTGGTAATAAAATATAGTGCAGCAACAGTAATGTCAACTGCTAATTACCAATATCCTGGAAGTAACGCTGTAATGTACAACTACGGTAAAGCAACTTATGGTAATAGAACATTAACTGATGCGTTAAGACTATCATTAAATACACCTGTAGGTAGAATAGATGATCAGATATTAGGAAGTAATAGAATGAAAGCATTTCTACACGCAAATGGTTTAGATGTTAAAGAAACATATTCATCAGTTGACGGTATCGGTTTAAATGTAAGCACATTAGATAGTGCAGCCGCATATAATGCACTAAACAATTTAGGTGAATATACATATCCAAGATTTATTGATACTATTACATTCATTGACGGAAGTCAAAAGAAAATTGAAAAACGAAGTAAGATTTCAATGCGACAATCTACAGCATTTGTTTTACTACAAATGTTAAGAGGTGTAACATTACCAAATATGACAGCAAAAGATGCTTATTTAAACAAAGCTGGATATGCAGTTAAAACAGGTTCTGTAGCGTTTGGAGCAGGAATAAACCCACCAGCACCTTACGGACTTGGTGGTAGTGATGTATGGATCAATTCAGTAACAAATGGTGGCGTGAGTATCTCAATGTGGTTAGGTTATGATACACCTAATACGTCACCACAAGTATCTGATAAATTTAAAGGACACCATGAACTAACTAAAAAACTTCAAGAAATTTACGGTGGTAATGCTCCAATGTGGAATAGACCAAATACAGTAGTTAGTATGGGTGGTAGTGGTATAAATGAAATGTTCGCTGTAACAGATGCAAAAGATACCGTTACACAAACAAACATACTAAATGAAATTACATTACCAGAGATTAACGAAATTGAACCTGAAGTAAAAAGCTAATAAAGATTGGAAAAAAAGAAGCAGAAAAAAACTGATTTATATAAATTATGGAAGAAAAAAATCATAACATCCTTGATGAATTAACATTAAGTGAAGAAGATTATGATACATTAAGACGATAGATTCATTCTATCGTCTTTTTTTAACTATAAAAAAATAAGCCCATAACGGACTTATTTCTAGTATTACATCGACATACCCATATCACTATTAGATGTTGGAACTTTAGATGATTGAATTTCGTTTTCAATATCAGCCAAGATATCATTCAAGTCAATACCACCATTTAAATCATTTAAACTATTTAAATTAGCTTGCATCTCATCGTAAGATTGTGCCACCTGAGCTTTATCTTGAGCTAAAATACTATCAATATCAATGTTATCTATTAAATTCTTATCAACTGACATTTCTTCAAATGATAATGGTTTATTATCAAGTGTTTCATCAGTTTTACGAACATCTTCTAATTCAGTTCTAACAGCTTCAGTTGATTCATTAACATCAACTTGTTCTGCATCTAATGTTTCAGGGCGTAGATTTTCATGAGCGTTCTCATTACGCTTATTATATATATCTAAAACTTGCATTGCTGACGCTTCTAATTGGCGAGCCATTTCAACCATTTGTCGAAGTTTTTTTCTTCTTGGTTTAAAGTTTTAGTATCTAATTGTTTATATCCTTCATTAATTTCTAACGCCATTTTTTTATTCTCCTTACAATATAATAGTTGATTAATATCATGGTCACATGATATAATTATTATAACATAAACTTATAAAAAAACAAACTAAAAAAACATTGAAAGACGGTGATATAATTGTTTAATGTTAAAAATTCATGCCACAGGTTCAAGTGGTAATATGGTACAAATTGATAATACAATAATAGATTTAGGAGTCACAAAAAAGTAAAGCAATGCAACTGGTTAATTTTGATGAAGTTGATGAAGTATTTATTTCACATAAACACTCAGACCATTGCACACCTGCACTTATAAAAAGAAGTTGTTAATAGACATATACCTTTATATGTATCAGAAGATACCAATAACAAATTTAATTTAATTAATGAAGATTCAGTAAATATATATTTAATCGAGGAGTTAAATAATAAACCTAATCATACCGTTGATAATTGTCACTATAATAGGTTTCAATTAAAAAAATGGTACTTATATTTATTGCATTCCGCAAAAAAACATGATGATATAATAAATTATGCATTTGTTTTTTTGAAAAAAAGGTAATGAACGTTTATTATATTCAACAGACCTTGACACATTAGAAAAAAAGTGATGTAGGTGACGGAATACTTCATTTAGGTATGTTTGATGTAATTCTTTTAGAAGGTAACTATGATGAAATATATTTAAGAGAATATATAGGTAAAAAAACTAAAAAGAAATTAATGCAGATATTGATATTGAACATTTTACCGATCAAGAACTAGAACGTTTTGTAAAAAAAGAAATTACCAAATGTTAGAAAAAGAAACACGACAAATACTATTTAGAGCTGTACAAAACTTACGACACTTATCAAAAATTACAAGCACGAGCTTATGCGAGAAACCATTTGAAAGAAAATGGTACATATTATGAAATCCATAGGAGTAGCAAATTTTATGAAAAAGACACTATCGAATAATACAAGATATAGATTTAAAGGAACAATTGTTGATAAAAAGTATTCGAGTAACACATGGTAGATATGAAGAAATATTCATATTAGATGATGTAATAGTACTTGATACTAATACAAAATTAAAAACAACAACTCCAATTACTTGAATCACAAGCAACTAGAAAAACTTGATCCTAATATTAATGATGTTGTTGAGTTCAATGCTAAATTAATTAAATTAGATAATAAATATAAAGTAACATATTTAACAAACGTACTAAAACCATTCACGACCGTGTAATGATAAAGTAGAAATGCGTTATCAAGTTAACAAAGAAAAAGTAAAAAGATACATCAGCTACACAAAAAAACAAATCGAATTAATGGAAGAAATGTGTGAATATTTAGGATTAGAAAACCCTAATATAACAGACAGTACATTAATAACAAAAATGGTTTAAAACAATAAGAAACAAACATCCGAAAAATATCATACGAATTAAAAAAATATAGAAATGAAAGGAACAAATCTTTATGTCAACAAAAAAACTTACGATTTAGAAATTCAAGAAGCTAAACTATTCTTAAAAAGATAATACATTTGTTGAACAATTTCAAACAGAAGTAAATGAAGCTTTTAGAATTAATTAAATCAGGTAAAAACACTTACTGATGATGATTTGAAAAAAAGTTAAAAATGCTGAAAAACATGTTAGACAACATGTAGCTAAATTTAAAAAAAGCAATCAATTCAAAAAGCTAAAGAACAAATCAATATATACACACAACTAGCAAAACAAAAATAGTTGAAGATGTAGGATATAATAAATTATTTGACTTCGTGCAAGAATTAAAAACTTATTGCAGAAAAAAAGAACGTGTTCAACGTATTAACAATAAACAAACAAAAAAACTAAAGAAATTATTGAAAAAGTTAAACAAAATTATCCTGATATTGTAAACCTAAAAAAACAAATACAGATTGTTTAGCTTATATTATTAAACTATTCCCTAATTTAAATAGTGCTGATAAGAAAAAAAGATATTAAAAAAACTGGGAAGTTATTGAAGATGTAATTAATAATTTATATAGAAATCTTGATGATAAATTACAAACATTTGATTTATCAATTTTAAAAAGATTTACCATTATCAAGTGAATTTTATACAAATATTGCAGTATATTTCAAAAAAATGGAGATAAAGAATTAATAAATAATCTAACATTAACTAAACAAGATCAAAAAAATTAATTAAAAAAATAAAAAAATACAAAAAAACAACTACAAACACCAAAAAGTAGTAATTGAACATATAGAAAAAAATTCTAAATACTGATTTATCAGATGAAGAAAAAAATTATAAAATTACAAAATTAATCCAATACCGAAATGGACAATTTTAGGAGGAAAAAAATAAATGACAAATATTGATAACTTAACAAATAATGAAATTACAAAAATTCCTAGCTTCAAAAAAAGTGAAGATCAAATTTTACAAGAATTATCAGCAGGTAGTGGATTTGATATGGAAAAATCCATTTATAGAAGATATGTTTACAGATAGTTCAAATAACGAACTAACAACTGAAGAAGTTGTTGAAGAAATCGTTGAAGAAAAACCAAAAAAACGTAAACGTAGAACAAAAAGCACAAATTGAAGCTGATAGATTAAAAAGAAGAGCAAGCTAAACAAGAAGAAAAATAATGAGTTAGAAGACTTAGATGAAAAATATTCTTGACCAAACGGAAGATTATATTGTTGATTTAAATGTACTAGAACCTACTAAAAAAAGAAAAAGTTGAAAAAAACAAAAAGTAGTAGATAATTTCTTTGACGATGATTTTGACTTCACAACTACAAAAGAAAAAAAGAATCAACAGAACCAAAAAAATTAGTATTGATGATTTAGATGATGATTTCGATTTCTTAGGTAATGACTTACCAAAAACTGAAGAAACAACAAAAACCTAAAAAAACTGTACAAGATTTAGTTGATAATGAATTAAGTGATATTGTTATTGATGTAACAGCTAAAGAAGTTACAAAAACCAAAACCTGATAAATTTGAACGACTTCGTGAAGAAGAACAAAAAAATTTAAAGATGCAAAACTTCAAAATGCTATCAAACAACAAAACATCATTAAAGAAGAAACAAAAAAATAGGACAACCTAAAAAGCTGGTGTGTTTGGTGAAAGTATGTCAGAAGCAGAAATTGAAGCAATGTTAAATGAACAAGATAAAGCTTCTAAACCAACACCAACTCCTCAAAAAAACTAAGTTGTTAAATAGAAGTGGTCAAATACCACCCTAAACCAACACAACCAACTAAAACAAAAGAAACTAAATCAGACGAAATCATAACAAATGATGAACGTTTAGAAATCAAAAATAAAATTAAACAAATTGTTAAAGAAGAATTAAGAGAACAATTACTAAGAAAAATTGTACAAGAAGAACTTCAAAAAATGGATATTCAAGATCTAATTAAAGAGGAGTTCAATAACATTTTCAAATAATAAGGACGGATAAAAATTGAGTACAATCAAATTTAACGAAGAACAACAACAAGTTATTAACGCACCGATTGATGAAATAGCAGTTGTAGCAGCATCAGCAGGTTCAGGAAAAACTACAACACTTGTAAAGCGTATAGAAACGCTAATTCATAATCCTGCATTAGACGGAAAAATATTAGCTATTTCATTTACAAGAGAATCAGCAAAAGCACTAAGAGAAAAACTAAGTGATTTACTTGATGAAGATAGTATGAAACGTATCGTAACTGGTACGTTTCACGCTGTTTTTTTGGAAATATGATAAGACGACATGCTGATGCATTAGGTATTGAAAAAAACATTTACAATCATTGATGAAACAGCAACACATAAATTAATAGAACAAACTATTGGTGTTCGAGATAAATTAGAAAAAGAATTTGAAATGTTCCAAGATTTAATTGCTGAAAAAAATCGGTAAAAAAATATACATATAAAGATGTAAGTAATTCAGTAAGTTTATTAGTGAATAATATTCATCCAAAAATATTTAATTAATAAATCTATACCAAAAGATATTGCATTAAAAACATATTCAAATGGATAGTAAATTATATTTTTGAAGAACAATTAGATTTTGTTGTTAAAGTATTCTTAGAAAGTTTTAAAGAAGCATGTTTAACTAATACATTAACTTATGACCAAATTCTTTTATCAACTTACCTATTAGCTATTAACGGTGAATTAGTAAAAAGAACGTGATAATTTAGGATACATACTTATTGACGAGTTTCAAGATACAAATTACTTACAATATGAAATTATTAAATACTTACAAAGAGATAATATTATGTATATAGGTGATGTTAATCAAAGTATCTATGAATTTCGTGGAGCAAAACCTGAACTTATGTCAAATTTAGCAAAAAAAGCATAAAGTATATAATATGAGTCACAATTATAGATCATATCAAGATATACTAGACCATGCTAATAATGTAATTCAAAAACAATACTGAAGGAATTGAAATGTTTAAACCAATGGTTCAAGGTGCACCTATTAACGATACTTATTACGGTACACAAACATATCATTTTGATAGCTATGAAGATGAAGCAGACAAAGTAACAGCTATGATTAACAAATTAATTAACGTTGCTAAATTTGAACCATCAGATATAGCTGTACTTGTAAGAAATAGACTAATACCACCAACATTTAAAAACTAAATTATTAAATAGTAATATACCATTAAATGATACAACAAAAATCAGCTGATTTTATTAAATCTGATACGGTAAAAAGATATTTTTTTAGTTTCTTAAAAAAATATTAGTCAATCCAAAAAGATATTTATTCATTTATGCATACAATTGATAGACCTAAAAAAAGGTATCGGACCAAAAACATTAGAGAAAAATTAAAGAAATTGCTAGTGAATATAATATGAATCTAGTAGAATTTGTATTATCAGAACAGGTAGAAGTTCTAACACCAAAAACTTAGAGAAAAAGTCATTGGTTATAGAATGATATATAATGATTTATTAAATAATACAACTGAACACAGAGGTATTGTTGAAATTATTAAATATATTATTGATAAAACAGGATATGACGTATGGTATAAAAAAATTTAAAAAAACAGCTAAAGATTATGATTCAAACCTAGAAAAAAATTATATGATTTAGCTGAAGATTTCACACAAGAATATTTAATCACTCACCAAGACTTTACAATATTTGACTTAGTAAATGATTTCCTATTAGAATTTTTCATTAACAAATAGAGTAGAAAAATACAAAAAGGTGTAGTGTTATCAACAATCCATAATGCTAAAGGATTAGAATGGAAATTTGTATTCTTATTAGGTTGTGAAAATGGTGTATTACCTGCATCAAATCAAGAAATCGAAAGTGATAGACGTTTAATGTATGTTGGTATGACAAGAGCACAACATGGTTTAATTATGACTTGTTGTGACTTTAGACCAGGATTTGATGATGATTTAAAACCATCTATATTTATAGAAGAAAGTAAATCAAAAAGTAAAAAAAGTCTATTAAAGCACATAATTTTTGCATAAATAACAAAAAAATAATATAATTTAATTATACAATTTGACCTGAGCAAGTCACTAAAATGCTCAAATATAATATTTAAGAAAGTAGGTAGGATAATGGATAATTTTATCAAAGCAGTAACAGAAGATACAACTAATATCTTAGCCCCTGTTTACAAAGAAGTATTCACATTAAGACCAATTGGAGAAGAAGTTAAAGAAGAAACACTTCAAAAAAATTGCAATTAATGTAAATAAAAAAATTAGGTTATGAATTATTTGAAGACTATCACCGTGATAGATTACTTCTGATTTTACCTTAATTACAAGAATGGCACAATTAAATATGCTAAAAAAACGGGGTAGAAATATGAGTGATATTTTTAGGTGTAATTAATAACTTCAAAGAATTCGATTATAGTTATGTGAATTATGAAGCAGAACTCAAAATTGATAACCAATGTTCATATATAATATTTGATGTTATCATTAGAAAAACCCGACTAAAAAAACGGGTTTAGTGATAATGTTATAGATGTATTAGTATTAAAAAGATAAATATGAACCCAATAAACGAATTGATTGTATGCGTGTTGCACAAATGAAAAACCACAAAAACAATCAATGAACACGTACAAGGTAACGAAGTACATTATTGTAAATTAATAATTGTTAAAGATACCAAAACAAACGAAGTTGGAGCTTATATACAAGCAAATTTCCAAAATAAAGAGGTGAAGTAAATGGATTTAAAAGAAAAAGCAATTGCATTAATCACAGAAAGTGTTAATGCACAAAAATCAGTTATATGATGAAATCGTCTTACCAACACTAGGTGAAGATGATGAAATTATGACAAGAGCATATAAAGGAATATACTAAAAAAATTAGGTGGATTTGATGCTAATGCATTTAAAAAAATGTATGCATAAAATAAGAACAGATGTACATGAAGAGAATCCTGAATTATTTAGTTTATATGCAGATAGATTTTCACATGTATCAGATTATATAACTCATAGAAATAACTATAATGAGAAAGTTAAAACTATGTCTCAAGAAGAAGAATCAAATGAAATTCGTGAAGTAAATGTTAAAAACATTAGATATTAATAGAACAAAAAGCACATAATGGTGTTATTGATTTATTTAATTCATTAAACGAATTTGCAGATCAAAAATAATATCGCTAAACCTTACCCAAATAATGGTAAACCGTTCCAAAAAAAGGAAGTATCATAGATAGAGCACGTGTTGCTGATATCTTCAAACGACAAGAAACATTATTTGAAACATTTGAACTAAATCTTGATAATGAAAGAACAACAGAAAGTCATTACGATAAAATGCGTCATATGAACTTAACTGAATTACAAGAATACTATAAAAACTTGTTTAGAACCAATTACAAAAGGTCAAAAAAACAAACAATAATGAAAATATACTTTAAATAAATATGATTAAATAAGGAATAAATGAACACGATAGATACATTAATTAAAGAAAAACAAAACATATAACAGATTAACTAGAATGTTTGCTAATAAGCCTAGTGAAATTTTTTTTACGATATTGAGGTTTACCGAAATTTCTTTTTGTTGTGGGTTTTTGGTAGATGATTTCTTCGAGTTCCATTATTTGTTGGAAAATGATGATGATTTTTATTTTTGGTGGATAGGGCTTTGAAAAGTCTTGGTATACCTTATAAAAGCTTATAACCTAAAAACTGATGCAAACCGATTTAAAAATGCATTTTTAATATTCAAAAAACCAAAGAAAAAAATCTGATAAAAAAATATTTTTAAATTCATATTTAGATATGGAAGTTGAAGAAATTAAACCTCGTGAAGATTGGTATTTTGGATATAATATATTAGCTTATGATATTCCAATGATTGACTTTGTTTTAAAAATCTATTGTTGACGGTAAATGTCAAACAACACCTGAAAGTATTAGATTTAAATCAGATTCAATTATCAAAGGTAGAAGTTATTTTGATACTTTACAATATGAAAAAAATATGGAAATCATGTTGATATAGCTAAATTAAATGATAAATTATTCCAAAAAGGTAAACTAGTTACTGGTTTAAAAAAACTGGTGTAGGTTTATCAGGTGGTACAATTAAAGAATCACGATCAAATGTAACAGGTTTCTCAGATGATATCTATGATGATACATTGTATAACTTTAATGATATTAAAGAGATGCGTGATGTTGTATATAGAAAAATCAACACTAGAATCAATGTTCCAAAAATAGACGAGAATTACTAAACCAATTCCCTGAACTTGAACAAAATAATATTACAGTTAATAGTACAACTAAAAAAACTTCGTTGTAAACATTATCGCACCTCATAAACCAATTATTGATGATCCAGTTGTATCAATGATGTTTCCAGCCGCTCATGTAGCAAAAAGAACGTGATGTTGAACAATTTGACGTATTAGAATACTTTAAAGAGTGGTATATAAAAAAATGTGTATTTACCTGTTAAAGAACATAATCCAAAAAGTAGCACATGAACAATTCTGTAAATTCTTATCAATCTATGGTATGTATGATGAAATTCGTGGTAAAAACTGGAATACAAGTAAAAGACATTTTAATAAATATCATATAGAAAGTTACGACAGAGGTGATAGAAGTAAATTATTTAAAACATACGGAACATATATACAATTTGTAGATAAGTACGGTAATTTATCATCAACTTATGTAAACTTTTCTATCGGTGGTATTCACGGTGCTGAATTAAATCTAGAATTATTAAATAGAGATAAAGAAGTTATACGTGGGCTTAAAGAAAAATATAAATACATTAGTAAAAATTCCTAGTGGTGTAGTTCCACAAGGTTTCTTAAATATTATTAAAAAAACAAAGTAGAAGTAAAATTAAAAAGTGGTAATAGATATATTCCACAAAAAAATTAGTACATGAAATTCCCTGAATTTTATTATAAAAACCCAAATGGTTGATGAAATTTTTAGATCCAGAAGATTATAGTCCATTTTGTGTTGATGAAAAAAACTAAATCAGAAAAAAATTACTAGAACGCTATAAATACACATCTGTCGGGGAAACAATTCACCAAGACTTCGACGGGTATTATCCGATGTTGCTTTTGTTTATTAGGGTGTATTCTATGACGGTAATGGACGTGATAGATATAAAGAAGTTTACGATAATCGTATTATGTTTAAGAAAAATGTTAACTGATTTAATTGGTGAAGAATATGATAAAAATTAACAAAAAAACAAGACGGATTAAAATTAGTATGTAATTCAGCATCAGGTGCGTTAGATGAACAAGATTACGATACTAATATTCGAGCTAATAATAAATGTATTCAAATGCGTATTACTGGACAAATTTGTACGTATATTATTGCACAGGCTCTTGCATTTGAAGGTGCACATATTCCATCATCAAATACAGACGGTATATATGTTTCAAATATAGATTTTGAGCTAAATAAAAAAATCATCAAACGTGAATTAGAAAAAAATGTTAGTTACAATTACACCAGAAAAAAACTATTCTTAATTTCAAAAGATACAAATAACCGAGTTGAAATTAATGTAGAAAAAAGGTAAAGTTAAACCTAAAGGTGACTCTGTTACATGTTATAACGGAGCAAGTATTGTAAATAAACCAAGTAAACCTACACTTGTTGATAGAATATTAACACATTATCTAAAAAGTAGATAATTCTGTAAATAAAGAATTTGATAGAAATTTAGCTAAAGAGTTACTTATTGAATATAGAAATACAGAAAAATCCAACAACATTCTTGCGTATGGCAAGCTGGATTATCCGTTCAACAGGTGGTAGTGTAATTGTAGATGACCAAAACGAAATTCATGAAGGTACATTACGTACATTCTTAGTAAATGAAGGACGTACACTTAAACAATTTAAAGTAACAAATCAAAAATGTATCAGCTAATATTGATGAATATTTAAATGATTTAGCAGATGATGACATATTTGGTAAAACCAGAAGATGTCGCAGAAGTATATCGCTTGAATATCCAAGATAGATTCGCTGAAAAAAACTTTATCAGCTTTTAGATTATAAAGAAAATGTATAAAGGTAAATACGTTGATGAAAAAAAGGCTCTAAAAATTAGTGTACCAATTCTAAAAATCAATGAAAATTTCAAAAATGAAAGATGATATGCAATTAGTATATTATAATGAATCGTTACTGAAAATGGATAGTGAAAAACAACAAGAAATTATTAATAACTTAAATTATGATGCTTACATTGATATGATAGAAAAAGAATTTAAAAACTGGAAAAAAATCCAGAAATTCCGCCAATTAAAGTAGCATAATTTATGTTTGACTTTTCACCACTAATTAAATATTATAAATATTATCTATGCTTAATATTAATTACTATGTTAAGCATAGTTAATTTACAATTAAAGTCAGATATCTATTCATTAAACAATGAGCATCATCAAAAATAATATAACTATTAATAATACAACACATAAAAATAGAAGAACAAAAAGAAGAAATTTTAAAAATTAAGTGATGAAAAAAACGCATAAAAATCAATTGCAAGAGAACTTAATTTACAAAAAACAAAAAAATAATTAAAATTTCTTAAAAAGATTTCAAAAAAACTCTTGACTTGTTAAAAAAATACTATGATATAATTAATTCATAAGTCAAAAGATTAAAAACAATTTTTTTAAATACAAAGGAGATTAAATAAAAATGGCTAAACCAAATACAACAATTAAAGTTAACGATGTACCTGTAGGAATTACATTACAATGGAATGATATTAAAAAAACGTTACGTAAGACGTTTAACAATGTGGTTCGATGATGTGGAAGATATTCCAGCAGAATTATTTGAATTTAAACGTTCTCAATCTAAAGATCCTGAGAAAAAGAAATAAATTCGTATTTAGTAACTTAAACTACTATACTGAAACAGAACCAAAAAGGTGATAGTTTAGTACCTATTAACAATAGTAAAATTGATGAAGATACTGATTTAAATGTTATCAAAGATTTCATGGTTAAAAAAATATCAAACAGCTAAACCAGATACTAAATACCGTGTATTCGTTAACGTAAACGGACAATACTTAAATGTTGATTCTAAAATCGATAATCAACCATGGATTATCTTCAACAACCAAGATTATCCTGGAGATGTAGAATTACAAAAAAACAAATCCTAGAGAAAAACAAAAAAATCGGAATTCCTTTAGCTCATGGAAAAATACCCAGCGTATTTCATTAGTGGAACAAGATTAGATGTAACACTACGTTCAATGAGTACAAGTGACCACCCAGATAACTATTTCTATAACGTATCATTATCAACAGATACATTATCTCAAAAAAAGATTTATTTAGATTTAGTAGACCAGGTGTTGTACCAGGAGAAGATTTTTAGTGTAGCACATATTGAAAGATCAATTGAAAAAGACGAAGTTGAAGCTCAAACTGAAGAAGTAGCAGACTTTGATTTCGACTTAGATGAACTATAAAATTTAATTTAGTACGGTGGAACGTTTCTGCCGTACTATTTTTTTTAATGGTGATAAAAAAATGCGAGTTATAATACAAGCCAAAAATTGGCAATTAAAAGATATAAAAAAATAGCAAAAATTAATTAAATGGTATCAAGATAATAATAGAGTACATGTACTTAATTCACCTAAGAAAAATATATGAATTTTTTTATATGATATTGCATTAGATGATTCACATCTATATAGTAATTACGAAAATATTATAAAAAAATCCGTATAAAAAAATATAAGTTTAAACGATATTTATTACCAATTCTTAAAACAAAGTGATAATATTCCATTACTTTATATAGCAACTTATAAAAATGGACATTATAAACACATTGAAAAAAATTAAATGTTGTAACACTTAGTGAAATGGTAAAAAGAGGTTACAGGTGATAGAAATGAATAGACGTGATTTAAAAAACTAATAAAAAACACAAGACCCTGAAAAAAATTCAAAAGTATACTCTTAAAAACACAATCTTGATATACTATATTATAGTGATAGTTTAATTGATTATCTAAAAGAATATTTAGAAATAATTGAAGAAGACTATAAAGATATAGGCTTTGTACGTGAAATCTTAGAACCTAAATTAAACTACGATATTAAAAAAATATAAAGAAAAAAATACAAAAAAATATAAAGATACAATAACTAAAAAAAGATTTAAATTATAATTATAATATAAAACACAGTTGAACAAGATTTAAACAAACTTGATGAGTATAATAAAAATATTAAGTTATAAATCAGGTTATGAATATGGTAAATATTTATGCCATGAATGGTTATTAGAAATATTGAAACCATAATTCAAAAACAGTTATACACATTAAACAAAAATTAATAATAAATATGCAAAATTGAATATATCACAATATATAAATAAAATCTAAAGAAAGGAATAGAGATATGACAGAAACAACACTTGTAAGAAGTTCATTATTGTATAAAGATAAAAAAACGAACAATTATATAAATATTTTGATGACATAACACCTCTATTTGCTTTCTTAGTACGTAGAACAATTCATCATTTAAATCATGATTTAAAAAGGTGAAAATTTAAGCAAATATCGAACCAGATTAAAAAAAGAATACGGGTTAACAAATAGATTTACAAAAAGCGGTTGTTACTACAGCTAAAAAAATACTTTTAAAAATTAGCTATAGCTAGTGGTGATTATTTACATTCAACCTATGCTACAAAAAAATTAGGAACGTAAATAGTAAAATAATCAAAACAAAAAGCAATATTAAACAATCCAAAAACTAAAAAAACATAGAATAAAAACAACAAAAAACCAAATTATTTTTGGCTTCAAACGAAGAAGAATAAACTTATTCAACTTCAAAACAACGGACCAAAAACCGATGTTGACATTCGGTACAAAGAAATTGTTAAATAACAATAAATATTTATTCCTTAAAAAGAGATAATCAAATTGTTTATATAGGTGATAAAAAAACGAACACCTTGGTAATCAACAATTTAAATTATTCTATAATAAAAAAACGAAATAAATTCACTTATAAAAATTAGACTTGAAGATCAATACATTAAAGGCTCTAAATATATATATGGTGAGTTTATTATAAAGGATAATAAAAGCTAAAAAGAGAAATTCTTAAAACACTTAAATCACCTAAATCTAATCCATTATCATTTAGAATAATTAAAAAGAAATGAAGTTTTACAATTACAAATAATGTACAGAACTGGTTCAGAACCCTAAAACTAGACATTCTAATGGTGTGATTGGTGTTGATTTTAATAAAGGATTTGTAACAATTAGTGAAATTAATCAACAAGGTAAATTATTAAATTTAGACCGAATAGATTATATTCATAAAGGTAAAGCTGGAATAACAAAAAAACTCAATGCATCATCTAGTAAATGATTTAGTAGATTTTGCAATTCTATCTAGAAAAAGATATTGTTATTGAAGATTTGAAATCTTTAAATAAAAAAATAAAAAAAGAAAAATCTGAACGAAAAACATTATAATCGAATGATTAATACTTTAAAATTTGGTAAATTCAGAAAAATTCTTAGAAACACGCTGTGATAAATTAGGTGTTAGTTTATCACTTGTAAAACCATACAACACATCAAAAAAATAGCAAAACAATAAATACTGTTATGATATGAAACTAAATATTCATAGTGGTGCAAGTTATGTTATTGCTAGACGTTTTTTTATAACTTAGACTAATATAGTTTTAACTTATGATACATGATGTAGACTAGATACGAAGTCATGTGAAATCAAAGTTTTAAAAATTATTAGTAGTTTTGGTTGTAATTATTGTCTGGAAATAGTTATAACTTCAAAAACTTAATATATAGTAACCGTAACACTATTTTATTTGAAAAGAATAAAGAAAGGAAAAGTTACTTATTTAATTATTATTTAGTAATATTTGAATAATATTAGATAAGTTTAACTTTATGGTAAAAAAATAATGGAAGAATTTAAAAAAAGAAATGCATGAAGCAATTGATAGTTTAACTGAAGAAGATAACTACTTTTGTGTACTTAATAAAAAAATGATGAATTAACATATGCTGGATTTGGTCAAGATAGAGATACTATCTTAAATTTAGCAGTTGCAATTAATGATTTTTTTCAGCAGATCAAATAGGTATACTGCTTTTATCTAATCGGTGCTGAACATCCAATGATATTAAATGCAGTAATCGAAACTTTAAACAAAAGATTTAGAAGAATAACCTTAATCCATTGACAATAAAAAAATCATACATGATAAAAATAAAACTATATGATTTTTTTATGAAAGGATAATTGTAAATGAAATATAATATTACAAAACATAAGCTAACACCTGTATTCACGTTTCCGATGTTATTAGTAGGTGGAGCAGTAACAACAGCTCACGCTGAAACTGAAAAACGAAACTAAAACTGAAACAAATGCATCAGTAAAAACCTTTATCAACAGAATACAGACAACGCTTAGAAAAATATTCGTATAATTGAACGTATTAAAAAAAGCAGAATCTCAAGAAGAAAAAAACTGCTTTGAAAAACACAAAAAAACTTAACTTAATTTTAGAACAAAAAAACGTAAACTAAAAATTTGTTGAAGAAAAAACCAAAAAGAAGAAGTTACACCAAAAAGTTAACAATAAAGAAGTTAGTGTAAAAAAACGACACGTTCTGAAACTACAACACCAGTACGTAGACAAACTGTCTCTCAATCAAGATCTTATAGCACACCACAAAAGTATTACAAGTGGTACTCTTGGTAAAATAGCTTTACCACAATCAACTGTAGCAGGAAATGATTATGGACATGGTTGGTGTACTTGGGGTGTTAAACAAGTTGCACCGTGGGTAGGAAATAACTGGGGTAATGCTTATCAATGGGCAGCAAGTGCATCAGCACAAGGATTCCAAACAGGTTCAACACCAAAACCAGGTTCTGTAATTGTATGGAGTGGAAACCACGTTGCTTATGTTACAGATGTACGTGAAGACGGAATGATTCAAGTTGTAGAAGCAAACTACGCTGGTAATCGTTATTTAGCAAACTTCCGTGGTTGGTTTAACCCAAACGGAATTCAAGGTAGTGTAACTTATATATATCCAAAGGCTTAGTCTAACTAAGTCTTTTTAATTTTTAGAAAGTAGGTAACAATGGCAATTAAAGTACAAGACCATTTAGGGTAATAGATTTAAAAAGTATACGTGAAATGGCACTTTTTCATGGAAAAAAACCCAACAAAAGTTGCAGTAAATTTAAGAAAAGGTATGACACCTGAAGAAGCTCTATTTCATAAAAAAATAATCAACATTATAAACCTGTAAAAGACCATTTAGGTAATTACTATATTAATTTAAGTGAAATGTGTAAAAGCATATAACATACTACCTGCAACATTTAGATACAGAACTAAAATTAAAGGTTTCACATTAAAAAGAAGCACTAGATGATTGTATATTTGAAAAATAGTAAAGGTAAAAAGATTTAAAAACATATAAAGCTTTTAGCTGAATATTATGATATACCTTACCAAAAAGTAATAGATAATAACTCAAAAAAATAAAAATTTATTAGAACAAAGTAAAAACAAACCAATATAAAACTAATATCGACCATCTAGGTATTAAATATAATTCTTTTGAAGATATGTGTAAACATTATAATCAAAAATCCAAGTACAGTAATTAAAAAGACTTTATAGAAAAAAATACCGTTAAAAAAACGCTCTATTAGGAACTGTTATTGATCATAAAGGTAATTATTATCATAACCTTAAAGCAATGTTAAAATCATATAACATTCCGTATATTACTTACAAGACACAAATTAATAAAGGTTACAGCTTAGAAGAAATAATTGAAGGTAAGGAAGTTGATATTTACGGTAAACGTTTTAAGACACTTAAAGACTTATGCAAATTTCATAATATAGATTATCAAAAATACAGATACTATAAACACACAAATAACATAAAAAAATTAAAGAATTATACAATAAAAAAATCAGTAAAACATTTGCAAAAAAATCCTAATATCATGGTAAAAATAGACATATCTAAATGAAAGGAAAGAATTTTTAGAATATGGAATTTAACGATTACAATGATATAAATACGGAACTTGACTTAAAAACCTTACTTGAAGGTACAACAGCAAGTATATTAACACCACAATTAGCAAAAAAATAACAGAAGTAAGTAATACAAAAACCAAAAAAATTATCGCTGATATATTAATTAGAGAGATGCATAAACAGTTAAATAAAAATGTAACAAAAAAATATATTACACAATGGTGCTATTCATAAAAATAAGTTATTTTTGACGTAGAACCCCTAACAAGAGGTAATTGGTCTATTATTAGCTTAATGCTACTTAACGTATCGTATAACGAACAATGTATAATAATTGAAAGTATATACCCAGTAGATTTGCAACTACCAGCAAAAAGCATTTGCTCTAAACTTTACAAATAATACCGAACAAACTGTTTATATTGAAAAACGATAAAGAAGTAGTTGATAAACTAGATTCAGCAAATGTAGGTATTGCATTATTACTAGCAATGATTAATTCACTTGGTGGTAGTGTTAATCATATTGATAGTGTAAAAAAATCAAATGAAAAAAACTTAGAAAAAAATACAAAAAAAGATATGAAAGAAGTTAAAAAGTTTTTAAAACTAGGACATGAAAGTTCACAACAAGCTTCTAAATTCAGAGACAGGTTAGGTAGATAAAAATGGAAAAAAATTAAAGAAAAATTATAACATTTATCTACAACAACCTAAAAGATTATTTAAATAGCATTATAACAATAGCTACTATATTAATTACATTATATGGTTTACATTCAATACAAATAATAGATAATTCAACACATGATGCATTTCAGAATATTTATAGTTATTTAATCATGATTTATTTTTATTCTTATAGCTATATTAGGTGTGTTTATCTTCAAAAAGAGCATTAAAGAAAAATAACAAAAAGAAAAAAACTATAGATATAGATATTAAAATATCTAAAAAAACTTTGAATTATTAACAGGTATACTATTTATTATAATATTAATAGCATCGTTAATTAGTACTAATTTACAAGTAACAACAAATACGGTAATATGTTTATTTTTATGTTGTATGTAGATTAAGTATAATAATATTGGATAAGGTTGGTAAGAAAAATGGAAAAACATTAAAAACAATTAACAAATAAAGACGTTATACAATATTATCTAACAAATACAATTATAGTATTAGCACTATTTGATTTAGCAAATCATGTCGTTTATAAAGATAGTTTTATAAAAGTACTTAATATTATAGTAGCATATATAAGTCTAATTGCAATACTGTATTTAATAATAAAAAGATATTAATAGTTTAAAATAAATTAAATAATAAGTTAAATATCGGATTAAATCCAACACTATTATTTATTTGTATATATGATATAACCTTAATTATTAACATATTAGCAAATGTAACAGTTATAAACATTATTCATTATGTAATAGTAATAACTTTTACAAGCTATTACATTTACCAGAATTATAAAAAAATAAATTTGAAAAAGATAAGAAAAATATGTTAAAAATAATAATAAATCTATTAAAAAAAGGAATTTATTATGGAAAAATTTAACTATTATAAAAAAATTCTAGCACTTATAGTTTGCATTTTATTCATTTTAGCAATTCTTAAAAATATTTAGTGGTATCATTAAAAACAATAGCATTAATCATATTCATATTAGTTGCATTATATTTAATGTACGGAATAACAATTGATTTTGTAAAAATTTATAACAATACTGAACAAATGGTAAATGAACAATATCAAAAATAACAATATATTTAAAGAATTTATAGATGTAATAAAAAAATGGACTAATGGAAATTAAAAAAATATTTACAAATAATTAAAAAAATGACCTAAGCAAGTCTTTAAACTGCTTATTTTTTTGTTGAAAGGAATAATTATGAAAAAAACAATAAAAAAAGTTTGCAAGAACAGATAACACCAAAAACTTGATTCTATTTCAAGATCAGTTTATGACCAACTTAAGAAAAAAATGATTTTGTCCGAGTAGTATATGATAAAGACAATGAATTTTTAGCTAAACCAATGAACGCATTAGCCTATGGTGCACTTGATCCAATAGCAATTTACTCAATAAGAAAAAGATGATTTATACGATACAAAAATTAGATGTCGATAATCTATACAACAAATTAGCTACACTTGATTATATTAAAAAAAGATATTATAGAACACGTAGCAATATACGATAAATTTAGAAAGAAATAGGAAGAAACATGATAGCAGAATTATTAATAGCAGTAAATTTATTTACAACACCAACACATACCGTAACACCACAAATACATAAAAAGCCAAATTGAATTAAATAATCAGTATTACAATATAAGTGAAAAAAAGCACTTGTACCAAACTTCAATCCAGGTACAGGACATAATGTTGTTGTCCAAAACTATATTGATAAAGGATTAATCGCAACAGCATATAATCATTTCGCTAAAGACGGAAAACCTACTTACATAGCAGGACATAACCCAGGAGCACTCTCAGGAATTGCTAGAGATATTAAAATGGGTAGTATAGTAACAGGTTATGATAATGAAGGTAACGCATATAAATACAAAAATAACAAATCATATGATAGTACCACTAAACAGTTTAGAATGCTTCAAAGCTACGCTGACTATATCTTATATAAATTACCACATGAAGAAAAAGTTAGTTATACAATATTGTATTGGTAATGAAATGATTCTATGGTATGGTGATTTAATTAACTAATACCCATTGAAAAACCTCATCAAAATGTGATACAATTAAGACATAATAATGAAAAGGAATTCAAAAAAATATGAAACAACAAATAATAAGACGAAACCGTATTATTTTAGAGTTTCATGATATCTTATTTTTTTCGAAGATGTTTTAATAAAAAAATACTAAAATTGGTGAGGTTGATTTGGTTTTTAATTGACGGAAAAATTAAGATATTTTTGAACGAAACATTAGAAGCGGTATAGAACATGAAGACTATTATCACATTAAATATATTAGTGAAAAAAACTCAAAGTAAATGACTTTTTATAAAGTAATTGAATAAATTAAAAATATTAAAGAAAAGGATTTAATATGTACAAAATTAAAAAAATAATAAAACCTGAATATATTGAACATTTCCGTAGAATGTTTGGTTATATCCCTTATGAAGGAATGGTTATTACTGACGAACAGAAAAAAAGATTTTTTTATAAATTTGAACAAAAAAATGTCAAATACAATCTTTGTGAATATCGAAAAAAATTAGATAGATTATAAATTTAATCATCAGGAAATACTACGTATTTCCTTTTTTTAGTTAGGTTTCCTAAAACCTTTTTAAATTTGATAGGTTTGTTTTCTTTGGCTTTTTAGACTATACTGCGTATAGCCTAAGCCTTTAAATAACAAACAATTAAACAATACTTCAAAGCTTTAACGCTTTAAAAAAATCAAAAAAAGAAACGGAGAAAAAAATTTATGCAAAATACAACAATACCAAAATTAGAAAACATTTGTCCTAACTGTGTAGCAGTAACAAACGGAGAAGAAACTTATTTATTTAGTTACGAATCACCAATTTTAAAAAAATCAAAAAAATGATGAAATTATTGAAGTATATCCACATTATGATTATTCAATGACTACAACTAAACATATTAATAAGTTTATTGATCAATATGGATATTTAAATATTCTTGGTGAGAATATTTACACACTTGATAACCCTAAACGTAAAAAAACTATTAAAAAGAATTTTTATGACAAACAAGTAAAGTAGGTGACTTATGATAATTTTTAAAATATAAAAAGTGAATATATTAAACACAATGAAAAAAATGGAAATTAAACTCAGAATCAATTGAAAAAAATTAAGGAAATAGATTATAATAAAATAACAAACGATATAAAAAAATATGATTTTGTAGAAAGTGAATTTACTAAATACGGTAGAATGGTAACTAAAACTAACAACTACAAAAGATAATTATAAAAACAATTATTAATTTTAAATTTCTATAGAAAGTAGGTTGACATATGAAATATGAAGAATATTTAAAACTAAAAAGAAGAACGTGACAAACTTAACAAGAAAAATAAAAAAATACGAAACTAATAACCAAATTTCAAATAACCATATTAATAAACGAGTTAAAGATTTTTTTTACTAAAAAAATATGATAAATTAATAGATGACTTAAAAAAATTAATGCAGTAATAAGTCCACATAAAAAAATGTTTGTAACAACTAATTTAACTGTAGATAATAATGAAAGAACTCATAAGTTTACATTTGAATTAAAAAGAAGATATTGAACTAATCATTAACGATATTATTAAAGTATTAGATGACGAACTAACGCTAATACAATTATATAATTTCATGAATGAAATATTTGAATCTATTAGTTATCAACGACAATGTACTCGTTTAATATGTAAAAAAACATAAAAAAATATCCAAGTTTAAATGTTACAATTCATATACCAGAACGAATTTTAGAACTTCAAAGAGTTTATAAAATAAATAAAGAACTATCATTACCAATCACAACACAAACGAAACTTGATGAGGTAAGAATTTGTGGTAATGTAGCTATTGGAATTAAAGAAGAATTAGAAGCTGAAATAAATAGAATTAAAACTTTAAAAATAACAATAGAATAGAGGACATAAAAATGAAAGAAGAAACTAAATTAACAAAAAGGTGATTTACTATCCATATTACGTGAAAGTCTTGGTAATAAAGAGCATCAATTACATGATAGTATGTTCGCTTATAATAACGAACCAACTAGTTTAGGTGGTGCTATTGATAAAAATTAAAGAAAGCGAATCTGAAAAACTTTTTAATTAAAAACAAAAAACAAAGAACAGAAAAAAATTAACAGTTATAAAAAGAAAAAAATTATAGGTGAAAAAAATATGGCTAAAAATATTCATAGGTTTTTTTGGCAATGCATTCTTGCTCAAATACTTTTTAGTTTGTTTGATAGATTTACCATTTTTTTATTATTCGGGTTAACAGGATTTGGCGTTCTTAAAAATAATGCTATTTCTATATGCAAACTATCAATATAAAAATATTACCACACCCGACAGATCATTATAATCTTTTTGCTTTTTGCAATAGAAGAAAGATTTCCAGAAAAAAATAACACAAAAAGAAAGGAGAATAAAAAAATGCTACAATATAAAGACGTATTAGATGAAGAAATTATCGAATTTTTTTAGGTGAAGAATATGCACATTTAGTAGGTGAATTACCTTATAATAAGAAAAAAAGGCTTTGATCCATACGAAATGCAGCTATTATTGGAATTGATATTGTTTATGGTAATGAACAAAAAAATATCAAAATGACGGAAAAAAATAACAATCAATAAAAAAATACTAATATTAAAAACAAATCCAACACATAAACATGAAGTATTTGTTCAATTCTTAAAAAGCTGTTGATTACAAAAAAATAGATTAGGTGAGAGTTAATCTCACCTTTTTTGGAGAAAAACAATGGAAAATTTACATTTAAAGAATTTAAAAAAATATCTATTCACCTAAATATATTGAAGATAGATTAAATAATATAGAAACACCACATTATGTACTAAATAACTTTAAAGAAACATTTATAAGCGATCTTTATAGTAATACATCATACCACTTAATAAAAAAATAGGTATGGATATAATTCAAATATTAGAAGTTATTAAAAAAATTTTAATGTAGGAAAAAAACATTAAAAATCTGATGAACTATCAAAAAAATATTAAATAACAATACTATAATTCGAATCTATAATTATAATAAATATTATGAAGTACATATATATTACTACACTAAACCTGAAAAATCAACTAGATAATGATTATAGAGAAATTGCATTAGATATTGATCACTTGAATAAAAATTCGTTCAATATATCAAGTTAATATATAATTCAAATCCACAGAGGTTAACAATGGAAAATTTACATTTAAAGAATTTAACAACAAATAAAAATTATTGACTATTACATAAACGAAATAGACAAAAATAAATAAAAGAAATAATAATTTTACAACGCTTCAAACTGCATGTAAAAATAATAAATAATGATACAAACGATACTGTTCGAGATCTTCAATTATTAACTAAATTATTGAATCAACTATTTAAAAATATTAACAATAGAATTAGAATCAATTGATATAATAAATCCTGAAATCAAAAACATATCGTAATCATACAATTAGTTATGTTCAAGACATTATTCATTACGAGATAAAAAGAATTAACAATATATAATTATTATGAATATTATGTAACTAAAGATTATAAACATTTAACAAATATATTTAAACACGAAATCAATCACTTAAATTTATTAAAAAAATATTGATATTAATTCAAAATGGATAGATATAGATTATGAATATCAATATCCATACGGTGAAGATTTATCTATAGTTGTATTAGAACTAACGAATCACCTAACAATGTTAACTCATGATTTAACAATAACTGTAAATAAAGAAAAATATAATCAAAAAAATTGAAACAAATCATCACTAAAAAGGAAATAACATGGAAAAATTTACATTTAAAAAAACTTAAACAAACCAAATGGTAAATATATATTTGATAAGTTATATGACTTAAAAAAATTTTAAAAACAACCAAATAGATGAATTAATAAGTAACAATTTAAAAAAAGATATAATACATTATATCCATTCAAAACAAATAAAAAAATAAAAGAAATACAAGAATTTATAAACCAATTTGCAAAAAGATTTAATTAATAACGATATCCAAGAAGAAGTTAATATAGCTTTTTCAAATAATTACATATTTACATGTTTCTAAGATAACAAAACTAGATATAAATGATAACGTAGAAGTCTTTTTCTGATTTAGTTGTAAATGTTTTTAAAAAAAGAAACTAGTTCTGAAAAAAACAGAACCTGTAAAATATCAAGATGCATATAAATATGTATTCAAATTAAATTATAATAACATATCTAAATATAATCATGAACTAAAAAAATAACATTACACTGTAATTATAGAACAAAGGAAAAACAAAAATAATAAAAAAATAGATAACATTAAATATGTTAACGAATAATAAACTAAAAAAGGAGGTTCATATGGAAAAATTTACATTTAAAGAATTTAAACCCTAGTAACATTAAACATACAAAAAGAAACAATAAAAATATACTTTTATCAACAATTGATATAAGAGATTATAAAATAAACAAATTCAAACAAGAATATCTTGATGATTTATATAATCCACTTAACGATACAGAACATCTAAGAAAAAAATAGGTCAACAAATGATTGATATATTTGAGATAATTAAAGACCTACAACAAAAATAAACAAATAAATGATGAAATATTAGCAAAAATTAGAACAAATAAACCCTGATAGAATTGATACAAATAAAACTACTTATTATGGACTAAACCAAACAGAATATTTTATAAACTATACTAAGAAAAAAATCTTATATATGATAAAGATTATAATGAAATAGGTATTGATATAGATGAAAAATAATATAATTCAATCTATATATAAAGTAATAAAATAGAGGAATTTCACATGGAAAAATTTACATTTAAAAAAACTTAAATATAGATCATACAAAAACAAAAAAATTAAATACTTATTAAACACAATTAAACCAAAAAAATAAAAATTATAGAAAAACTTTAAACAATTATACATTAAAGATTTATACAACAAAGATTATGATACAGAACATTTAACTGAAATAGCTGAAGAAATGATTTATATAATAAAAATTAATCAAAGATTTCACACCAAACCAAAAAAATATCAAATAAAGAAATTGAACAATTAGAACAGGAACATCTATTACTAATTAGTAAATATGAACATCCACATAATAACAAACAATATCTAATTCAATATAGTACAAACCCAGAAGGTGAACTAGATACAGACTATAAAGAAATAAGTATAATAATTAATAATAATATAATTGAAGAAATTGAATATACAAATATATAAAAAGGAAGTACTCATGGAAAAATTTACATTTAAAAAAATTTACAAAAAAACTTGATTTATTTGAAATGAATATGGAAAAAAATAAATCAAATAGAAAATGAAATGGAAGATAAAAATATGGTCATTAATCAAAAGTACATTAAAATATTTAATTAATCAACTTGAAAAAAATTCAAATAACAGATCCAACAATTAAAAGCATTCAAAAAAATTATTATTTAAATGATATTAAATATAACATAGCATCATACTTAACCAGAAATAACCTACGAGATATAAAAAGAATTTTTTTAACCGAACTTGAAAAATATAAAAAAACATTAACAATTGGTTCAACAATTAACGTAGAAGATTATGAATATAGCGTTTGTTATGATGATGACATAGATGAAAAATGTCTACGAAATTGATTTAATGAGTGCGTTTTGTATTGATGCAGGAACTGATGAAATATTAATTTTAGAAATAGAAGTAGTGAATGGTAAAAATAACTAACATCATTTATCATCCATAAGGAGAAAAACATGAAAAAAATTTACACCTTAAAAAATTTACAAAAATTTAGATCCAATAGAAAAATTATTTACAACAAATAGAAAAAAATATACAATAACGAACATAGTTTAAAAAAACTATTCACACCATTAAAAAAACCTATATTCATATATTAAAAAAAGAACTAGAATCAATTAACATAAAAAAACACAGAAATTCAAAAGCTACCAAGAACATCTTATAAATTACATTTCTGATATATTAAAAATATGATTTTAAGAACACAGAAAAAAACCACTTATTCAATAATGCATTATCCATTAATCATAAATAAATTTAAAGATGATATAAAAAAACTTAAAAGCTATTAAAAAGATATCGATATAAATTCACAATGGGTAAATATAGAATATAATGATTATTATCACACCGATGAAGGTAGTGTATTTACAATTTTTTTGATACAGAAAAATCATTTAACTAATTTTATGATAAACTTAAACATTTTAGTAGATAATAACAAAAATTATAAAAATAACACCAAATTATTATTAAAAGGTAACAACATGGAAAAATTTACATTTAAAAAAATTTACAAAAACTTAGATCCGATAGATATTTATTTAAATAAAATAGAAAAAAATATAATAATAATTATAATTTTGAAAAAAATTAATAACACTCCTAAAAAAATTATATTCACATATTGAAAAAAAGAACTAGAATCAATTAAAAATCAAAAAAATTCAAAAAAATTCAATTATATAGATCTCATCTTCTTGATTATATATGGGATATACAAGAATATGAACTTAGATACGCCGCCAAAAAAATGCTTACTCAATTATAAATCATAGATTACTAACAGAAATCTTTCAAGACCATATCGAAAAAAACTAAAACAATTAAAAGATATTGATATTAATTCACAATGGATAAATATAGACCATGAATATCAGTATGATACAGATGAAGGTAGAGTACTTATAATATTTAATACTCAAAATCATTTAACTGCATTACATAGAGAACTAATGATATTAATAAATAATAATATTATAAAAAGATATTTCAACAAATGATTATTAAAAAGGTAACAATGAAAGAAAAACAACATGCAAAAATTTACATATAAAAAAATTTGAACAATACAGAACCAATAGATTATTATTTAAATAAAATAGAAAAAAATCGATCATGAAAAAGAAAAATTTTAAAGAACTAGTTACAATATTAAATAAACTATACACATATATAGAAAAAGAACTAGAATTAATTAATATAATAAATCCTAGAATACAAGAATACAGAAATTATCTACTGGACTATATCTGGAATATAAAAAGAACATGGACTTACGCATCCAAAAAAATAACGCTTATCCAATTACAAATCATAAATTATTAACAGAAAACCTTAAAGATAATATAGAAAAAAACTTAAATTACTAAAAAGATCTTGATATTAATTCAAAATGGATAAATATCGAATATATTCATAGCACCAAATTAGCTTATTATTATTATAAAAATAATTACAGTAGTCGATATTAATAATCACTTTACTAACACAAATAGATCATTAGAATTTTATGTGAACGAAGACAATATTATAGTAGACATAAATCAATTCCATTTAGATTGTCAAAGGAAATAACATGCAAAACTTACATATAAAAAAATTTAAATAATACAAATTATATAAATATATATATTGACTCGATTATTAAAAAAACTCCAATCAACCAATAATACAAAAGAATTTGAAAAAAACTTCATAATAAAACAACTGAGTTTTTTTATTAAAAAGAACTAAATAAAATAAAAAAATTGTTAATTCAAGAATAAATAGAGTAAAAATCAGATGTAATAACATATATCACAAGAAAACAAAACAATTTCAACGAAATAACGATTGAAAAAAATTAAAAAGAACTTGCTCAAATAACTATTGAATTAAACAAATTAAAAGATATAACAATTGATTCATATATCACTAAAAACATCATATAAAAATAGAAGATTATTTTGATACAACAAACTATGAAGAATCATTTGACAATGAAAAATTTCACTGAATATAAAAAAATATATTATATAACACCAATATCTTATACACTAATATGTCCATTTGGTGAAAAAAAGAAAGACGTTATCTTGATATATCGATTAAAAAAATAATAAAGTAATAGATATAAACGTAAACTGGTAAAAGGAGGTTCACATGGAAAAATTTACATCTAAAAAAATTTAAACAACAACGACCCATTTGAATTTTATGTGAAAAAAATTCAATAAAACAAATTGAAACATATCAAAAATAAAATAAAAAGAAATACATAGTAAAACATTAAATTATTTATTAAATGAATTAGAGAAAATAAAAAAATTATTAATTCAACAATTTCAGAATTTAGAAATGATATAGCAGAAAAATATAAAAAGCAAACATTAACTTAAAGTTCACCAATAATAATTTATACGAACTAATCTGCGTAATACATAACTTTGAAAAAAATAAAAAGATATTGATCTTGATAATATTATCGATATAGATGATACTGGATATGATTATGACGAAGTAGAAACAGAAGATAACACTACAATATATGAAATCACTCCAATATACTATGACGAAATAAATGAACCATTCGAAAAAAATACAAGATATTATCTTGATATAACAATACAAGAAAAACAAAAATAATTGATATAAACATAAATCAATAAAAGGACAATCTCATGCAAAAATTTACATCTCAAAAAAATTTAAATAATACAGATCCAATCGAAAAATTATTTAAACGAAATTGACAAACACAACGAAAAAAATATTTAAATACAAAAAAATATATTTAAACATCTAATAACATCATTAAAAAAATTTAAAAATTCAAAAAAATTCACAAATTACTAATTATACAAATAATTATATCAAATCTCTTGAAACGTTATATAATGATGATATAAGTATAATGTATACAAATAGAATTGACTTTGAAGACGATAATAATAATATAAAAAAATTAAAAAAACTCCAAAAATATAGATATATATACCAAATTCAATACAAATAATAATGAATATTTAAACTATGAAAAGAAAAAAAGCATATGATTTAATCACAATTATGACATTTCGAAATACTGACAGTAAATTAGAATATTTAGAATTAGAGGTTGAAAAATAATATTATAAAAAAATATTAACATATACATATCAAAATGGTAATAATAAAGGAAAAATCTCATGCAAAAATTTATATTTAAAAAAATTTAAATAATACAGATCCGATAGAAAAATTATTTAAATCAATTAGAAAAAAATATGATAAAAAAATTGAAGAATTATCAACTGAAAAAAATTAACATTATTCTCTGAAATTACTAATAATGAAAAACAACGAAAAAAACATATAAACCTATTAAATAATATAAAGACGAAAGAAAAATCAAATAAAACAAACAAAAGAAAAACATAAAACATTAACAATAACATTATTAAAGTATTTCTTAAATGAATTAGAACAATTAAAGACATTTGATCAAAATGATTATAAGAATATTGAAGTAATAAGAAATTACCTTAGAGATTTTTAAACACGATAGAGACAGATATGTACAAATAAAAAGAACTAAGATATATAAATAACAACTTAAAAAAATATAAAAAGATTAACAAATTAAAAAGGAGACACAATGGAAAAACCTTCACTTAAAAAAATTTGAAATCAGATACAATTAATCAAATGAAATTAAAACAAAACGCATTAGAATTACAAAATATCAATGAAACATTTCATAAAAAAACATTTCAGATACACTAGATATAATCATACAAACAAAATTCAAAACACCAAGTAATAAATGATTACTTCGAACAATATTTTCTAAAAAAATTAAAAAAACAAGTAATAACACCAATAATGGAAGATATTATCTACTTAACAGACCTAATCTTCAAAAATAAAAAGATTGGAAAATGAACACAAAATTACAAAAAGAAGAATTAAAAAGCATTAGAACAAAAATCATAATATTCATAAAACAAATACTAGTTTAGAAATTCACTATACAGAAAGTCTAAACAGTTATAAAGATGAACACTCATTAATGGAATTAGTAATCAAAATAGACCAAAAATAATAACATAATTGACATATTTAAAAATAGAAATTTAACTTGATTAAAAAAACATACAAAAATAGTACAATAAAAAGAAAGGAAAAAAATGAAATTATCTGAACATGGAATATACATTAATAAACAAACAGGTGATTTAATAATCAACGTAACTGATTTTGGATTATTTTTCAGGTACTTATAACTCTATATGGGTAAATGATACTAATTATGATGATGAATATTATTATATAATGGAAGCATTTGAAAATAAAGATGACTATTCACTAAATTTCCCAAAAAGAAATTTTTAGAACTAGATGAATTAAATGAAAATGATATAGAAATAAATCTTGATACAAAAAAATTCTTTAGAGATGTCGCTGAAATCTACTGTGATTACTTCGCAAATACTTTTGGTGGTGATTGGGAATACAAATCACATCAATCACCAAAAATATTATAATTACGATACTGATTATTTATATATAAAAATGTACAAATCCAAACTATAAACTAAAAAACAGCATTAATAAACTATCAAAATGATATTTTAAATGAATATATTGACACAAAAGATATAGAAGTATATGATATTTATCAAGACTACTATGGTTATGAATGTTTTCAACATAATACAATAATAACAATAAAAAGGAATTAAGATATAAATGAACAAAGCAGATATAATTTTTTTAAAAAGAAATATAAAAAAATATTAGAAAATGGGGTAATGAGTGGAGATGCTCGACCTGTATACAGTAACGGTAGGAAGGCTCATTCAAAAATATATAACACAAGTTTGTGATACATATGACTTGCAAAAAGGTGAGTTTCCAATAACAACTCTAAGACAAATACCTGTAAAATCGGCAATTAAAGAAATCTTCTGGATTTATCAAGATCAAAGTAATAAATTAGATATACTTGAAGATAAATATAAAGTAAAAATACTGAGAGCTTGGGAAGTTGATAATACAAACACAATTGGTGAAAGATACGGAGCAGTTGTTAAGAAAAAAATAAAAATCATTGATAAATTATTAAAACAATTAGAAGAAAACCCATGGAACAGAAGAAACATTATCTCACTTTGGGATTATGAAAGTTTTGAAAAACTGACGGTCTACTTCCATGTGCTTATAATACAATGTTTGACGTTAGAAAAAAATAGATAATAAAAATTTATCTTGATTGCACATTAACACAAAGAAGCAATGATATGTTAGTTGCTCATCATATTAATGCTATGCAATATGTAGCACTTCAAATGATGATTGCATGTCATTTCGGTTGGGAAGTTGGTAAGTTTTGCTATTTTGTAAACAATCTACATATCTACGATAATCAATTCGAACAAGCAAAAGAATTATTAAATAGAGATGCAATACCTTGTAAAGTAGAATTAAAACTTAATGCAAAAACCTAAAAACAAACTTCTATGATATAAAAACCAGAAGACTTTGAATTAATTAATTACAAATATAATCCAAACCAATTAAAAATTGATTTAGCAATTTAATGAGGAAAAAAATTATGATAAAAAAATAATATTAAAAAAATATTAAATCTGTTTAGTTTTAACAATTGTAAATCTTCATATAAAAATCAAAAGTGATAAAACAAGCATTAGAAGAAGATTTTAAAGCAATTAACCGTGATTTTCAAATAGCAAAAGAAAAAAATTATTATCAAAAATATAAATAAAAAAAGGGGAATTAAAATGGCTAGAATAAAATATAATACAATAAAAAGAATTACAAGAAGATTATCAAAAAAAGGTGAATTTAATTTTGATGATTTATTAAGAACATTTGAATCATCAATTATTGATGTTTCAACAAATGAAAAAGAAGAACTTTTAGAATTTATACGTTCTGAAATTACAGATATTAATTTAAACTATACAACACACTTAGATGAAGAACTGTATATAATTTCAACTAATAAACCAATAGCAATGAAAGAAGAAATTACAATAACTGTTCTACAAAAACTTTGAAACACCTGTTAGAACTTATAGATTAACAATGTAATAATAAAAAGACCTAAGCATGTCTCAAAAACGGCTTATTTTTTTATGAAAGGATCTCACAATGAACACACTAAACCCGTACACCTACGAACTATTAGATAATTTTTAAAGAATTAAAAAAAGCACCCAGATTTAGCTAAAATGTTGGAAGAAAGATACGATACAAAAAAATCTTGGACAAATAATCAAATATATTTATTCCCTAATTATTCAGATTATGCTTTTATACGAACTAAAAATCTGGAATGTACCACCATTACAATCATGAACTTGATGAAGAATTTTTTTGATACAAATCCATTTAACTTTATTAACTATGCAAAAATTTGGACGACATTTAGTTAAATTAAGACTAAACTACGATATCGCAATTGATACAAAAAACAAATACAATTATCCACGTAACAATACCATTTAAAGAAATTTAAATGGTTTTTTTAATTACAAACAAAAAGAAAGAAGAACAAAAATGATATATAACATTGAATATAATAAACATAAAAAGATATATGAACTAATTAAAAAAACGAAGAACTTGAATATTTTAGAAATCAAGTTGCTGGACATGAAGCTTATCATTTTAAACTATTTTTTTAGAAGATTTAATAGAGAATTTCTATCCAAATATCAAAGATTATTATCCAGATAAAAAAATTCCATTAATGACACTCACTGAAGTAAATTATTACAAAAAAATTAAATGAAAATGAACAACTAATATACGAAACAGCTTATGGTTATAACATATCTTATAAACTAACTAATAGTACATTAGAAGAAGTACTCGAATGGGGATATGATATTGATTTAATTAATAAAAAAATTCCTAACAAAAAAACAAAACTAAGAGGTAAAACAAATGTTAAAGAAAGATACAACTAAAAATACAACAAAAAAATTAATTGATGAATATTTAAATGAAGACGGTGAAATTGAAATTATCGAATTTATTGAACAACAAAACACCCATTACATAGATTTTTGAATACCCAGAAACATTTAATAAAAATAATAATGGAAACAATCAAAGATGATATTAAACATTATTACGATGACAATATTCAAATTAATCTACATATTACCGATATTGAAAAAAAGACAAATATAATAAATATCCACATACCGAATTTAAAATAATCATCATCAAAAAAACTTCAAACATGAAGAAGTATACTATTTAAAAATTTTATAAACATTTAATAGAAAAAGAAAAAAATGAACTGGCACGGTAATACATATTATTTATTAGGTATCGATGAAGATAATACAAAATATTACTTACAACGTGGTACATTTGACTGCGGTTGGTACTGGTCTGGTGGTTATATTAATACATTTAATAGAACAAAAATCAGATATTAGTTTGCACACTCATTACAAAAACAGGTGATGTGAACGGTAATAAATTCAGTGATTTTGGTAGTAACGATAGTGGATTCAATAAAATTTTTTTAAACGAACAACATTAACAGATGATGAAAAAATGGACATTTCATGAACTAATGCGTACATTTTATATTATGCAAGATGCAATGGAATTAGCACACAGAGGTGGAGCAAACATATCAAGTTACAAACCATTAAAAAGAACAAATACAAAAATAAAGAAATCTATGAACATTACAATAAATTAATTGCACAATTACATAAAAGAATTAGATAAATTATTAAGTAAATAGAGGTAAAAAAATGAAAAAAATTAACTTTAGAAATTACATTAACAGAAGAACAATTTGAAGAAATTAAAAAAATTAACCATGATTATGAATCAGCTTATTCTATTGATGCAAAAACAATTAGATCAAAAATTTATTAAATAATATTTTTTTGAAAAAAATATCGAAACTGAAACTAATAAAGATAATCTCACATTTTTAAAAACATATTAACAAATATGCTAGTAAACGAAATACATATGTTAAATCAGTAATTGACTGGTCAGATTATGTCTATAAAGCAATTATTAAAGAATTAGAACAATTAAAAAGATCAAGAAATGACAATTGGTGAATACCTAGATTTAGAAATTTTCTTCGAGCAATATTTAGCAGACGGAACATATACTTATTCATATGAAGAAGCTTGCTATTTATTAGCTGATTATGACAATGAACTACCTGAAGAATATGTTCCTGATGATTATGAGACAACTGAACAAAAAAATTCTTAAATTATTTATTTGAAGCGTGTATGGACAGACTACAAAACCACGAAGAATACACAATTGAAGAATTCATAGAAGAATATAAATAAAACAAATAAATAAGAAGTAAAAATATGAATGAAGTTAACGAACTAATTAAAAAAACTTAGAAATAGGGGAACTAACCATTGAACAATTTCTAAAAAAATTAGAATTAAATCCAATTAAAAATAAAAACATAAAGACAAAAATAAATATAATTAATAACATTAAAAAAACAAATTATAAATAATAATAACAAATCAAATAATCAATATATAATAGAACATCAAAAAAATATTTCGGAATAAAAAGATGTTCTAATTATTCACAAAATAGAAAAACTACGAATTAACAAAAACTAACTATAAAATTACAATATACTAAGCTCATATAACGCATAAAAAGGCGGTTTTAAGACGTTTCATTTAAAGAGACCGACAATTATGTCGGTTTGTTTGTGATTCGTCTTAGAAGCCGTTTAAATCGTTAATTTCGGTTTTTTATTTATAGTTTGTTTTATTTGCGTTTTATAGTATTAAAAAAAGAAAGTAGGTAACAAATATGTACTATATAGAATATTTTGAATACTCAAAAAGAAGATTTTAAAAAGAATTTGGTCAAGAAGAAGTAAACTACCAAAAAAACTTGGAATGGTTCTGATCCAAAGCCAGCATTTAATTACAATTTAGACGAAACTGAGGAAAAATTACTTCTACAAAATAATTGGAATGATCCAGCATTAGCTGATTTTAGAGAATTACTTTATGACTTAGACATTCATGAACCTAAAACAATTAAAAAAACGTAAGACTTGAAAGATTTGGTCCTTCATGTGATGAATCAAGATATGTTATTGAAACTAACTATGATGTATATGTATTAAGTCAATATAAATCAAGAGGAAAAAAATTCAAAGTTTTGTAGCAACAGAATACGGAAAAACAAATTTCGATATATGAATTCACTCAATTACTAATCGATTTAGGATTGGAAAAAAATTGAGTAACCAGTTAAAAAAATAAAAATTTGGACAAATTGGACAAAATTACCTTCATTTGGACAAAAATTTTTAAAAAAATGTCCAAAGTTGATATATCAACGTTTTTTTAAGCACTTTTGGACAAATTGGACAAAATGGACAAAAATCTCAGAAAAAAAGTCATTTTAAATTTTTATCATTTTTTTCTAGTGACTTTTATCCAAAAAAAGTGTCCAAAGTGTCCAAAATGTCCAAACATACTGGTATAACTGGTGTAGCGAGTTTGGACAAAGTTATTTTTAAAAATGTCCAAAATGTCCAAAGTGTCCACGAAAATTTTAAATAATTCTACGAATTATTTTATTTAGTTAGGTTTTACCTAAAACCCTTATAAATTTGAGGTTTAGGTTTAGTTATCAATCCAACTATTAACTTAAAAAAATAAATTATTAAAAAAGGAGCAGAAAAATGTTAAAAAAATTAAATAAAGATGAAAAAAATACAAGTAGTTTTTTTAGTTTACAAAAATCCCCATACTAAAAAAAGAAGAAACTATCACCATAGGTGAAGTAGATACAATAGAAGAAGCTTTTGATTTGATGAATAATCATATTGAAGAAAAACTCAACAATTAATCGACCACCATATATTAGATATCATATAAAACGAAGATGTACTAGTAATTGATTACGGTGCACACAATGCTCATTATACATTTTCAAATATAGACGGTAAAATGTATGAATAGAAGTTTTACAGCATACGTAGAAGACGTAGCAATACATGATTATTATATTTATAGAACCATAATGTATTTTTCAGGAACAACTGCGAAATACATATAATATTAAATACAATTCTAAATTAATTGAAGATTTAAATGAATGTATCACTAAATACAAAGATGAAAAATGATTATAATATGTTAATTGATCTTGAATATATTTTACGTGATGCATTAAATGATAATTATGTAGACAATAAACCAATCCAAGAATTAATAATACCAAATAAATATTTTGAAAAAAATTAATTACGGATTTAAAATAAACAAATACCTAATAGAATAGAAAGGGATAGTTATGATCAAAAATAACTAAAAATTAATCAATATAAACATTTACTTCAACCGATAAATAAAAAAATCAATTAAATGAAGTTATCTTTAAAAATAAAAAGACTATGATAGATACGATACAATTAAATTAGATAAATTTAACACACCACAAGAAGCACTAGAATTTATATTAGGTGAATTAAATATGAAAAAAATGTTAAATACATCGATATAAGAAATTCACATGAAAATACAATAATAGATTATGGTGTTTATAATGCTCATTATTTAATTACAAATTGTGAAGTTATGGAGGGTTAAAAATGAAAGAAAAAAATTCAACAAATTTATTAAACGAATATAAAAAAATTACAAACGGCAAAAAGGCATAGCGGAAGAACTGCTATTGTTTTATTATTTATAATTATAGTAACAACTATTTACCCTAAATTCACTAATATTTGGTTAAATTTAACTATAATGATAATCTCGCTTTTCTTAGCAGTATTAGTAAAAAAACAATTAATATTTATAGTAACCGTGTATTTGGTGAACTTACAAGCTCATTAATTGGTGAAGGGTACATAGAAATAGAAAAACAAATTCGTTGGTGGATACGATATTAAAAGATAAACGTAAAGTTGAAAACCAATATAAAAATAAAAAAATTAAACAAACACTAAACGTAGAAAAAAATTTTTATCTTTATAGTGATACTATTAAATTTACTAAACATCATAATACATATCAAACGTTAATAAATGAAGTTTATAAAAAAATTATAAAAACCTATCATATATATAGCTATAAAAATAATAGAAGATAATTACTATAACGATTTATTAAACTACAAACTTGAAGACGATGAAACAGAAGTAGGTGGAATTTCTTTTGACGGTTACACATTAAAAGACTACTTAGAAGAAACTGGTTTAATAAAGGATATTGATCAACTATTATTTGAACCAGATTTAACTACATTAAATAATCACTTAAAAAGAATCTGGAATTAAACCAATTAAAAACACAAAAATAAATAATTTGGACAAAATTGACAAATGGACAAAAAAATTTAGATTAAATAATCAACTCCTAAAAAAATTTGGACAAATTGGACAAAAATAACATGTATTTGGACAAAAATTTTTTTAAAAAGTGTCCAATGTTGTTATATCAATGTTTTTTTAAGCACTTTTTGGACAAATTGGACAAAATGGACAACATATTTAAAAAAAGTCATTTTAAATTTATTAATTTTTTTAGTGACTTTTATCAAAAAAAGTGTCCAAAGTGTCCAAAAATGTCCAAAACATGTTGGTATGACTGGTGTAGAGAGTTTGGACAAAAATTATTTTAAAGTGTCCAAAATGTCCAAAGTGTCCACGAATTTTATGTCAGTTTGATATACAAAAAAAGAAAGGAACAAACCATGACTATAAAATACACAATAAAAGATATCGATTTCCCACTAAATCATTTAGACGGAGATATTTTTAAATGAAGAATTTACAAAAGATGAACTACAAGAAATTGAAGATTTCTATTTTTAAATTAAGTAAATTATCAGAATATAATTCACATTGGGTGTTTGTTGATGAAGAATTAATTATTAAAGAAATCATTGATAACGCAATTAGTGATTTTGAATATGACATCTCAAACTTTAATGATGAGGATTACACAAAAAGAAGATTATTTAAACAATATTCGAACAATCAATAAACAATCACTTGATCTATTACATAAAAAAATTAGTACACAATTTAAGGAATACAACATTAACAGATTTACAAGACTATAAAGAAGAAATAGAATTATTTTCAAGAAATCATATGTTAGACGTTTTTTTGAACAAATACTTGTAAAAAAATGAACTTACAAAAGAACATGTACTTAATTTCCTAAAAAGACAATGTATATGACTATGGTGTTTATTACGATAAAAAAACAAAAAAACGAATTTAGTTATTCTGAATACTGGGATTATCGTGATGAGTTAAGTGATAGCACAATTAAATCATTATTAGAAGATTATGCTAATGAAAAAAAGGTAAATACCCGTTTATAAATATTGTTTATCATTATTTTTATTGATCACGACTGGTTCACATATGAAGATGAAATTTACAAAAATCAAAAAAATGATTTTATGGAAGAATATATAACTCAAGAAATAGACGGATTAACAGAATCTTATATTGAAGAAGACGTACTACAATATTTATATGAGTTAATTGAGCACGAGGACAATCTTGAACAAATATTAGGTAATTCAGATTTTTTTCTAATTTAGCTATTTACTTAGGAGGCGACCCAGAAGATGAATATTTAGACCATGTTTGTTGGAGCGATGCATATAACGAATTTTATGATGATAATAAACTTTCAGAAGATACACTAAAAAGAGATAGAAAAATACGTATATGGGTAAATTTATCAAGTCACAGGGTTATAATGTAAAAGACGTATTCAAAGATGACAAAGATAAATTCTTAAAAAGAAGTTTATGAAGAATTATACGTATATGAATCTGATCTAACTGCAATGCAATTTACATTTGTACCAAACACAACAAATTACGAAGCTGTTGCTAAACTATATAATAACGAACCTGTTATCATTAAAGCAGGTACAAGATGTGGTTTATTTGATAGTATCAACGGTGGTGGTTGTGGTATGAACATCACAACAGTTAAAGATTTCTCACTAGAAAATATAGAATTTGATGTTTCAATTCATTATAATGACTATGTACCAGAAGCTGTTTATGGTGGATTTATTAAATCAAATAAAGAACAATTAGCATAAATTTCTCAAAAAAACATTGATATATCACAAAAAAAGTATAAAAAAAGTATTGACAAGCACTAAAAAAACATGTTAAAATACTAATATATCAATAAATAAACACGAAAGAGAGATTTTTTTATATGAATAAAAAAAGAAATTATTAAAGAATTAGTTAAAAAAACAGGTTGTAAACATGTAGAAGCTGAAAAAAATTCTTAGCAGCATTTACAGAAACTGTTACAGAAGAATTAGTACGTGGTGGACACGTTAACCTTATCGGTTTTGGTAAGTTTTCAACAGTAAAAACGTGCTGAAAGAAAAGGACGCAATCCACAAACTAACGAAGAACTAATTATCGAAAGTAGAATTTCACCTGTATTTAAAGCTGGTAAAACTTTAAAAAGGTAAAGTGCAATTTAGAGATATGTAAAACTTAACTGAAATAAACAGTTAAAAACATATCGAGTTTTATAGTTTATATAACAAATAAAACCGTTTAGCGATTTAAATCAAAGATTTATTTAAATAGATCAGACCTTAGCATGTCTCAAAAAAAGGCTTATTTTTGAAAGGAAACGAAATGGAATATAATCTAAAAAAACAAAAACCGTTAAGTGATGAAACATTAACTTTTTATGATATACATCCAGACTCATACATTCAACAAGCTTTTATTATCGGAAAGTAGTTATAATAACGTTGTTAATCTAATAACGTTTACATATAATGTAATTAATACATTAACAAACGAATATCATAAAAAAATTAGTAAAAAAAGACTGAGAATTTAAAAGAAAAAAATCAATCACGTTAAATATATTAGATACCATTATTTATGAACTTGAAATACAAGCTATTAAATTATATGTTAAAGAACTATTAACAATAACAAATAATGATGAATTACAAAGAGCAATAAAAATTAATTGAAAAAAATTAACCTTAATAATGTTGATCCGCCATTAGCAGTAACTAAAAAAAGAACAAAAAAAGAATTCTATGAAAATTTCGTAAATGATATTAAAGAAGCGATAGAAAGTTTACCTTTTGATTTGATACAACTCGAATATAAAAAAACTACATCACTACAAATAGGTTAAATGATTATTTTATTGAATTTATACAAGAGATTTTTTTGAAAGGTAGGTGATATAATTATGATACTTGATATTGGATTCACCAATTTAATGAACTATATAGCTTTCAGTATCGCTCTTATAATTTGTTTAATAATATGGATACCAGTAATAAAAAGACTATACCCTTTCATCAAAACAATTAACGGCTCTCGTTATTGTTGGTATTTTCGCATTAATATGTGCAGGTTTTGTAACAACTAACGAAGAACAACAATTTATTAAAAACTAACAAAACAGCACCATTTGAAACTATACAACAATATATTCATGTTGAAAAAGATAAAAATAATTATAGATAAACTTCCTGATGAATATAAATTTAAAAAAATCGATAACATTCAACCTAGTAGCAAAAGAAACAAATATATTTACGTTTATAGAAGATACTACATATAATAAAAAAATTATCTTATTAACTATAAAGGTGAAAAAAATATATTAAATGAACATGATGCACAATTTATTAAAAACAAACAAAAACGCATTAAACAAAAACCCCTTAACTTAAGGGGTTCTTTTTTAATTGAAAGGAGAAACAATGAACAAAGAAAAAAACTTTATACAAAAACCAACTGAAGATGAATATGAAGAAGTAAAAGATTTAAACAAAACAAATAAGAAAAATTCTAACATATTCTATTCTTGCTATTATAATGATATTAGCAACAATAATGCATTTTGCAACAATTGTTAATATTATCAATTCAACTATAAATTTTATTTTTGATACATTTAAATATATTTTTCATAGAAAATATAAATGTAGTTAAACAATTATCTTTTTGTTACAATTATTTTTATTAACAAACGCATTAATATTAATTCACGTAAAAAAACATTAAAACATGTAACGTTTAAGAGACATAGACCAAATTACTTAAAAAAATACTCAAACATAAAAATTCTGGGGAACTGTATATTCAGTTGTAACATTACCAATATTATATTTAGTTTATGGTACGTTTACTCAATTTTTAACATTAATACTAATTGTAGGAATTCCTATATCTATTTATACATATAAAAAAATTACAAATATCGAAAAAAACTATATCCAGAAATCAAAGAAACGACACTAAAAAAAGAGTTAATGTTAAATACCTTATTACTTGACTTAAAAAAATCATTAACAAATGAATTTGTCGCACTACCAGGTTTTTGAACCAGATTATAAATATAAAAAAACGAAGTAAATATAATTATCAATTTTTTTAAAAATTTGTATATGATTCAAACCAAATAAAAAAACTATCAAAAAAATTAGATTTAATAAATCGTTATTTTGATTTAACAACATATAAAAACATCTACTTTTCAAACATATCGTTATGACGAAATAACTATTAAATTAAAAAAATTGATGAAATAGAAAATATTTTTAAAAAACATAACGTACCAATACTTGATTATATTAACGATATCCATTATATCGGTATCGATGGTGATATACATGGAAAAAGTTTTTTTAAAAATGAAAAATCAAAAAAACAGTATTTTCTATTAAAAATTTAAAAATAAAAAGAAAGGAGGTCATTTCATGGAACTTGAATACATTGAAGAAGAAATCATGATGCAAAAAGTACTATGAATATATTGAAAAAGTAGAATCACCATTTCTATTAAGTATTACAGATAACGAACATACTATAATTGACGGAATCTGTAATTCAAAAATACAATAAAGAATTTGATAAATGGAATGTAAATTTTTCCAATTTATTCAATTGCAAAAACGTTTGCAACAAAGATATAAAATAACAGATAAACAAAAAAATATTGGTTAGTTGTAAATTTCAATAAATATTTTTAAAGAAGAACAACCAAAAACTATATGATCAGTTAAAAAGAACAATACGAAAAAAGCATATCATAGTAATAAACGATATATTAAACAACTACCATAAGAAAGGATAATACATGGCAAATTTATCATTCGCATTCGGAGAATGTACAATACAATCAACTAATAAACAAGACATAATTGATTTTATTTACTTAAAACAAATCGTTGAAAGAAAAAGCTTTTTACTCAGTAGAATTTGAAAATGTACCATACGCAGTAGATGATGAAAAAAATATTTCTCACATAAAAATAATACAAGAAAATCTTGAAACTAAAAATAAAAATACAATGATGATATTGATCAATATAAGTTTCAAGTACGAATTTTAGGTGACGGACGAAATACATTTGATTATAATATGGAAATTTTTCTTTACATCAGTCTTCGAACATAAATTTAAAAACTAATGAACAAAAACAAATTAAAAGAAAAAAACTTAAAAAAACTCTAATTTTACAGCAACATTTAAAAATAACAGACACATCTGAAGCAGAAGACTTTATAGGAAAAGGACAGTACACAAGTAATTGGATCAATCAAACACCAACGTTTCAAACACACAAAGAAGATGTTTGTTCTTATACTGCGAAAAACGCACGTAAATTTAATTACCTAGATGACCCATGGGATAGTGAATATGCAATGGAGAATTTCGAAGAATTTAAAAAAATAAATTAAAAAGAAAAAAATACAAAGAAACAAATAAAGAAATTTATAAAAATAATGTTATCTGATAAAGAACATTTATATGAACAGTTAGAAGATACAGGTATATCGGTTTCAAAATGACTTTGATGAGTTTTTAGACGCATTTGAATCAGAATATAGTGAGATATAATTTCGTACTCTTGACCTAAGTAAGTCGTGAAACTGCTTTTTTTAATGAAAGAAGGTGAAGAATATGGTTAAATTAACACTGCAAGGTAAATACAACTATGCAACTGTATTTACTGAAAAATATTGAAGAAACAGCAATAGGACAAGTTATAGGAATGCTTAATGAACCAATTACAAAAAAATACAACTGTAGCAATTATGCCAGATGTTCATGCTGGTAAAGGTTCAACAATTGGTACAACAATAAAAATTACCTGAAGATAAAAAAATTGGAAAGTTTGTCCAAAACATCACGGGGGTTGACCTGGGTTGTCTTGATAAAGATACTGAAATATTAACACCCAATGGGTGGTTAAAAAAATTAATGAATATAAAAAAATCAAAAAAATATTAGTATATAATCCAGATACTGATCAAGCGACATTTGAACTTCCCAAAGCATATATCAAATTACCGTGTACTAAGTTTTTTTCCATTACATAAATAGTAAAAGGCATGAATCAAATAGTATCTGAGGAACACACAATGCTAGTTTATAGAGGATATAAATCACGAGGTTTTTAAAACCAATGACATTATACCCTTACGAACTAAATCAAAAAATCTTTCACTAGTAGTTATTACACAACAAAAACAACATTTCAAACAAACACGCAAGGTGTTAACTTAACAGATATAGAACTACGATTACGTGTTATGATACAAGCTGACGGTTGTATAAAAAAAGGACAATATATTTGTATGCATTTTGTTAAAGAACGTAAAATTGAACGATGTATAAAACTTTTTACAAGATGCTAATATTGAATATAAACTAATAAAATATAAAAAAATGGAACTACAAATATTACATTCTATGCTGACCATCTACGACACAAAAGTTTAACAGATTTATACACAGCTAACGCAAAACAATTAAAAAAATCATAGCTGAAGAATCGCTTTTATGGGACGGACACAAAGGATATAGATCATATTATTGTACAACAGAACAAAGAGAAGCTGATTTTATTCAATATGCTTTTAATGCATCAGGAACAAGAGCTAGTATATATGAAAGAAATGAAACTAGAAAAGGTCGAGAACATCACAGTAAAACATACCAAGTAATTCCAACAAGAAACGAATATGTAGGTTACTGTCCACCAAAAATCGTGGACTCAAAAGACGGTTATAAATATTGTTTTACCACAACAACAGGTTTTTTTATTGCTCGCCGTAACAAACATATCTTCACAACAGGTAATTGTAGTATGAGAGCAATTAAAATAAAAGATACTAATATTGACTTAGAAAAACTAGATAAAGTAATAAATGAAAACATACCAGCAGGGCAAAACATATATGATAGAGTAGAATGTAATCAAAAAGAAATGCGGGGGTTACTGAAAAAACTATCATTTTCTATCGACTCAAAACGTTTAGAACACATAATGAAATCATGTGGAACGCTTGGCGGTGGGAATCATTATCTTGAGCTTGGTAAATCAAAAAAACGGAGAACTTTGGTTAACTGTTCATACAGGTTCACGTGGACTAGGTGTTGTTGTTGCGAAACATCACCAAAAAAATAGCAGAAGAAAAAAATGACAAACACAAACGAAATTTCAAAAGCTATTATTGACTACCTAACTAAAAACAACCGACAAAAAGAAATTGAACACGAACTAAAACAATTCAAAGTTACAAGACACACCCCAAACTATATTAATATTATTGATCGTGGTGTTCAAAATAAAGAATTAGCTTATCTTGACGGTAAAGAACTAGACGATTATCTAAACGATGTTAAAATAGCACAAGAATATTCAACAATATCACGTAAAAATTATCCTTGAAAAAATAGCAACTAAAATGAATTGGGAAGTGATTGATGAATTTGAATCAATGCACAATTACATTGATATTGAAAATGGAATCATAAGAAAAGGTGCAACATCAGCTAGGAAAGGTGAACGATTAATTATTCCAATTAATATGCGTGACGGTTCAATCTTTGCAACTGGTAAGGGAAATCCTCTTTGAACTACTCAGCACCGCACGGAGCAGGTAGAATTTTATCACGATCAAAAAGCAAAAGAAGAATTATCAATAGATGATTATAGAAAAAAACAATGCAAGGAATTTACACAACAAGTATATGTGAATCAACATTAGATGAAGCACCATTTGCATATAAACCAATTGATGAAATTTTTAGAAAAATATAACAGATACAGTTGAAGTAGATGATATTGTAAAACCAATCTATAACTTTAAAAGCTCACTAATCACTGACCTAAGCAAGTCCTTAAACTGCTTTTTAAATGAAAGGAGAAGTAAATGACAACTGAAGAAAAAAATAATTTAATAAGTTATTTAAAAAAATACAAAAAAATAGATACTCAAACAAATAGTATGATAATCTTAATGTTTATATTTTCATTAACATTGTTTGCATTCATAGGAACTAATCAAAAAAATTTTGGTCAATACTTAACCTTATTACTCTAATACTTTTTAATCATATCAATTTTTATTATAGATCATAATCAAAACCAAATAGCTAAAAAAATATCTTTCTATTATTAAAAGATTATAATGTAATTACAATTAATGAAAAAAATTATAGAAGTATATAATGAACAAAAATTTAATAAATGCAGCAAAAAAATAATCAAACTATCGATTTAAGTACAAATTGTGAAAAAAAGTGTCTCAGAAGCAATAGATGCAAGAAACACATCAGTCATTAATTTATTAAAAAAATAACCCTGATGTAAAAAAAGTTACAAAAAAATCAAACAAACATATACAGTAAATGAATTAATTTTAGATTATCAAAAAGATATAAATAAAAATTTGTGATGAAAATATCCCTAAAACAATTATAAAATATGAAACAACTAAACCAATAGGAAAAAGCAGAATTAAAAAAATAGAAAGGGTAACAAAATGATTACATTTGAACTTGAAGTAACAGAAAACTTTAAAAACAATAGATATTAAAAACAAAAAAAGACTATAATGAATTATTAGAAAAAAACTAGATGAAATAATTGATAAAGAAAAACGAAGATATTGAAAAATATTTCAATCAAAAAAATACCAAAGGTGTTTATCTAATATATGGATTAGAATTTGGAATGGGTACAATTGAAGATTTTTAAAGATATCGTTATCTTTTTTTGAAGAAGAAAAATATTACATTTGATGATTTTCTAAAAAAACACTTATAAAGATAAAATGATTATGATCAATATTTAGGTAGTGAGCATAATGTTTTCATATATGATTCAATTGACCATTACATTAACGAAAATCTACCATATGATCCATTTGAATACATGTACGATTTAACTAACTCATATAAAAGCTGAAGTAGGTGATAAACCATTAACTGAATATTACAATTTAGAAGCAATTAAAAAGAATTTAAAAACAGCTAAAAATGCAGTAATTCTTTCAGATAATCGTTATTTAGTTTTTTTAATTAAGAGAGGTAGCTAAAATGAACAGAAATATTTTTAGAAAAAAAGATATTGATAAACTAATCGAACACAGACGAAACGGTGAATTTAGTCTACATACATTATTAGAAAAAAATTAGAAAAATAATGTTATTAATTTAGAATTTAAAGAATATAAAAAAATTAAAAAATACTTAATAGATGAAATAATTGAATTTAATAAAACTCAAATTGATTATGGAATAGATGATGAGTTGATACAACTAAATTATGAACTTGATGAATGTAACATTCGAATAGATGATGATAAAACTTGTTTAATTTCAGTTATAAGTTCAACTGGTTTTCTTATTGGAGAACATTTTCATATACTAATTTTACATAAAATAATTTTTTTGTGGACAAATTGGACAAAATTACCTTCATTTGGACAAAAATTTTTTTAAAAAATGTCCAACATTGTCATATCAACGTTTTTAAGCACTTTTGGACAAATTGGACAAAATGGACAAATATCTCAGAAAAAGTCATTTTAAATTTTATTAATTTTTTTCTAGTGACTTTTATCAGAAAAAAAGTGTCCAAAGTGTCCAAAATGTCCAAACCTATTGGTACGACTGGTGTAGAGAGTTTGGACAAAATTATTTTAAAAACGTCCAAAATGTCCAAATTGTCCACAAAAAAATTAGAATCCATTGACAAGTAAATAAAAAAACGTCATATAATATTATTATATCAATAAAAAGGAGATTTTTTTAATGCAATTAACTAAAAAACAGATCATTTTTTTAAATATAAGTATCGAAACTTTGGACACTTATATCACACTATTTATAGGTAATTCTATTTTATTATATTTAACTAATTATCCTAATATAGTATTACTAATTAAATACATATCAAATGTTATTAAAAAAATAGCATATTACCAACAAATTCAGGGAACTAAACGAACTATTAACTTATACAATCCTACTAGGTCTTCAAAGTGCTATTTTTAATTTATGTATTATATGGGTTAGTAAAAAAAGCTAGTAAAAAAATGTAATACTTCATGAGAAAGACAGAAATATTGGAATTATTCTTGGAATGATATTTTTTTCCTATTTCTACCTACTACAAACATCTACATTATATTAGTTTTAGTAATAATTTCAGTATTCTTCCAAAAACAACTATTTAATTTAGAAAAAAACAAAAACGTGATTTAATCATTGAAATGATAGATAAAGTAATTGAAGAAAAAAACTATTAGAAGAACAGAATAAACAATCACAAGAAAAAAGACGTTCAAAGCGAACAAATTCAAGAAAAATAAAGAAAAATCAAAAATTAATTCAAAAAAATAAACTAAATAATAGTTTACAAATAACCTTTCGTATGATATAATAAAGAAAAAAATAGAATACGAAAGGAATTTTTTTATATGAAAAACAATTACACTATTAAGCAATGAAGAAGTTAAAAAAATATTATTGAAAAATTCAACTTCTTCTGCTATTTCAAATAAAAACAATGATACCAGAATCTACTATTAAAAAAATTATAAATCTGGTAGAACAAAAAAATTAAGGATATGCCTATTTCAATGAGAGAAGTCTTTACAAATGTTTATCTAAACAACAGTGTTTTAGATTACCCTCAAAAATTTTTGCAGTAAGTGATGAAAGACTGGGAAACTATGACTATTTGGTCAGGAATAAGAAATCCACTTTTTACCCATATTTAGAAACCTTTATAGCAGATGATCTATCTAAAAAGCGTTACAAAAAACAAACAAAAAAAGACCATTAACTTATCTGTTCTTAGATTTTGATATTGAATCCCCAATAAACCGAGAATCATTACTCGTAACAGGACCAGCACAAGGAATTTGTTTTATTGTAAAAGCATCTAGCTTACCACCATATTTAATGGATAGCTGTACATTTGTAAGTTTAAAACATAATGATAATTACCCAAAAACTTGATATTGATAAACTGAACTTTGAAAAAAATATCCTGACTTATATGATTATCCTTATTTAATAAGTAATTTAACTGACGGACTTAACTACCCTATTGCAAAATCAATTGTTGAATATTTTGAAGAAAAAAATATTAAAAACCTTTGCAGATATGCGTGAAATAGCTAAACAAAAATTGTCCAGATTTCAAAAATCAAATACACAAATAAATTCCAACAAAAAAATATATGAAACATTAGCAAAAACAAAAGAATTAAAAAGTTTTGTAGAATAAAAATTTTTAAAAAGAAAGAAGGAAAGAAAAATAATGCAAAAAAATACTTAAAAATATATTATACCAATTGGTTTAATTTTTCGTACTTGCTATGAGTATAATTACACCTTATAACTCACTAACAACAAAACAAGAAAATGTAAACCAAGCACAAGCTAAAATTGAAACTCAATTGCAACGTAGACATGATTTAATTCCAAACGTTGTTGCAGTTGTACAAAAATATATGTCACACGAAAAAGAAGTATTCACACAAATTGCCGATGCTCGTAGCAAAATTGGTTCAAATAACAAAGAAGAAAAAAACAACAAGGTGAACAAGAACTAAGTTCAGCTATTTCAAGATTACTAGTCCTAACTGAAAAACTATCCACAATTAAAAAGCAGACGCACAAGCAACTAATTTAATCACAGAGCTTGAAGGTACGGAAAATCGTATCGCAACAGCTAGAATTGATTATAACAAAGTTGCTACAGAATATAATAAATCAATTAGACGCTTCCCAACAAATATTACAGCAAAAACTATTTGATTTTTGAAAAAGTTGAATTAACAAAAGCAGACGAAGGAGCTAAAAAAAGCACCAACTGTTAAATTTGACTAGAGGTGAAAAATTATGAAAAAAATGGATATTATTAATTTTAACACCCCTATTACTTTTCATATTTGTAACAAACACGCAAGCAATAGATTTACCAAACAGACCCGATAATGGAATATATGACCCGTCACATTATTTAAAATGAAACTGTTGCAAAAAAATCTTGCAGATGCAAATAAGAACAATGATACACAAATTGGAGTTTATATAGTTGATAATATTGATTCATCAATTGAAGAAACTTCAAGGGAAGTTGCAAGACATTGGAAAATTGGAGATGCTAAAAAACAATCGTGGTATTTTTAATTACAATTGCTGTTAAAGATAAAAAAATTAAGAATAGAAACATCAAATGAAGTTTCAGGTGATTTAACAGATATTGAAACAAAACAAATCATTACAAACGTAAAACCAGAACTAAGATCACAAGATTATAGCATGGCTGTTAATAAAATGATTGAACAAATCAAAGAAAAAAACAGCTAATCAATCAAATGATAACAACTACGAAGTACCTGGAATAATTCCGATGATAGGATTATTAATCTTAATGATCATGGTAATAATAAGCATATTAGACGAAATCCCATTAAAAAGAGATAGTTACTCTGCTACACGTAGATATGACGATGAAAATAAAAAAGATTACACTGATTCAGATCTCGCAACAGGTTTACTTTTAGGTAGTTTACTAGCTAGTCAAAATCATAATCATTCAAACAGTCGTAACAACGATGATGAAGACGATGATAGTTATTCATCACATTCAAGTAGTTATCATGAAGACGATGACGATGATAATCACCACTCATCAAGTTCAAGTAGTTATCATGACGATGATGACGATTGGTTTTCAGGAAGTGGCTCAGATTGGTCTAGTAGCGATTGGTCTGGTGGTGGATTTGACGGTGGCGGTGCAAGTGATGATTGGTAGTTAATCAGATTAATTCTACGAATTAATCCTTTTGTAGTTAGGTTTCACCTAAAACCCTTTTATATTTGAAAATTTTTATTTTTAAAATTTTCTTTTACCTGTCTCACCTTGTGACCAGACACAGACCGAGACATTAAAATTTCCCGTAGGTTGATCTAATCTGGACAGATAAACCTTAAAAAAGTTGGCTTGGTAAACCAAAGGTAATACAGGTTCAAATTACCACTCTTTTAATTTTTTTAGTTAAAAAGCATTGACCTAAGTAAGTCATTAAACTGCTTAAAGTTTATTTTTTTATATTTATACTCCTGACCTAAGTAAGTCGTTAAACTGCTTGATTTTTAGAATATTAGATTCTCCAACAATCTAAGAAACAATCCTCCTTTCTGGAAACATTCCAGAAAAATATTAATTTTTTTAAAAGATTAACATTAATTTGTTAGTCTTTTTTTATTATGTGAAATACTTATTGGTTAAGTTAAACAAAAATTGGTTTTTTTGTTAAAGTTGGTTCAAATCCGACATTTCACATCTGACATGAATAAGTCACAAAAAAATATTCAAAAAAACAAAAAAAGGAGAAGAAAAACTTGAAAAAAATAAGAAAAAAATTATTATTACTATTATCTACTCTATTTGCTGTAGGATTTGGTGTACAAACTGCTCATGCAGCAGATGTTACTAAAACTGGTCAAGAAATTACCGTAAATAAACCTGATGTAGAAGTTAAAGCACACGGTGATAAATACTCATCAGTTACTGTAAAATACGGTGTTAAATTTGATGACAATTTAGTAATCAACAAAGGTGATAAAGTAAACTTCACCCTACCAAACGAATTAGCTTTGCAAACAAACTACAACTTCGATGTTAAATCAACTGAAGGTAATGTGGTTGGTAACGCTACAGCAAACGTTGAAACAAAAAATATCACAACTGTTTTCAATAGCTACTTTAGTACACACCCATTAAATAAAACAATGAATTTAGAACTTATGACACAATGGGATACTGAAAAAGTTACTGGTAAGGAAACTAAAGTTTATGATTTAAACTTCAACGGAACTATTGTACCAACAACACTTAAGAAAACAGGAACACCTGATGCAAATGAAGTTGTTAATAAATGGGGTGCTCAAGACAAGAACGACCCTACTACAGTACATTGGGGTGCGAGATTAAACTATAGAAAAGATAATCTAACAAACGTTACTATCACTGACACACTTGATGACAATCATGAATATGTTAAAGGAAGTCTTAAAGCTAGAATTATATCTAATATTGACCCTTGGACAATAGTTAGTGAAATTGCAAAAGAAAACATCACTGAAACTAACAAAGGATTTACAATCACACTACCTACTTTAGACCAAATCGTAAGTGTAGAATATGACACAAAAAGTAAAAGATTTATCAAAAGATCCAAAAAAATAATATTAGAATTCAATCAACACCTAATGGATTAGATTGGGATAAAGATGTACTAGTGCAAATTGTTAAAGGTTCTGGTAACGTTTCTGGTGATAAAGTACCAACACTTCCATCTACGGAAGTTCCAAAAAGAACCATCTAAGGAAATTCCAAAAACTCCATCTAAAGAAGAGCCTAAAACACCTTCAAAAGAAGAGCCTAAAACACCTTCTAAAGAAGAGCCAAAAAAACTCCATCTAAAGAAGAACCAAAAAGAACCTTCTAAAGAAGAGCCAAAAACTCCATCTAAAGAAGAACCAAAAAGAACCTTCTAAGGAAGTTCCAAAAAAACTCCATCTAAAGAAGAACCTAAAACACCTTCAAAAAGAAGAACCAAAACCTTCTACAAAAAGAAGTAAAAGAAACACATTCTAAAGAGAGAAAACAAACACCTTCAAAAGAAGTTAAATCAACTCTAAAGAGATAAAAGAATTACCAAAAACTGGTACTTCAACTACATCTACTACAACTCTAGCTCTAGGATTATTAGCTTTAGCATTTGCTGGTAGAAAATTAAAACAAAAATAATTAATTAAACCCCCTCGTGGGGGTACAATGTCCGTAAGAGTATTATAGTGGTGCAACTCCACTAACGGAAATTAAACAACCAAAAAAATTGAAACTATGAAAGAGAGAAATACAAAAATGACTAAAAATAACAGACCACCCAATAAAAAGGAACACTAAACTACAATATTCCACCAGTAGATAAAAATCTATGGTAAGATAATCAAAGATGAAAAAAAGGAGCAAAAAAACACTTAAGACAGTTGCTCTTATAAAAAAAGACCCAGAAAAACCCTTATGATAGTTATAATGTAACTGTATCTATTAAATTAAAAAAATGATGATATAATTCCAATTGGGGAACTCGCACAAGATTCTGAAGGTTATAACGCAATAAACAACAGACCAAAAGAAGAATATTACGGTGAATTATTAATAACAGAATTTGAAAAATAAAAAAATACAATACACGTTATAGATTATCATTTGATATTCTTTAAAGCATGTTACATCATGCTTTTTTTACGAAAAATTCTACGAATTTTCGAATATGGTTTTCTACGAAAACTAAAAAAGACCAACATTAAGTTGGTCTAATTTTTTTATATTAAATATGGTCATTATATGAGTATTCACTACGATCTTTAAGTTTATTTGATTTAACATAAATTGTAAATAAGTTACTATTACCATCTTCAGCTAAAGTCATATTAGATTTATCTAAACGTTTAGAAACGTTAGTATCACCTAAATTAACAAATCGTAAATTAAATGCATCAATAGCTTTATTATCAGAATCCGTAAATATCATAGCATTTACTTCATTAGCAATTGCATTAGTATCACCATTAGTAGTATCACTATATTTATAGTTAATTAAACGAACATAGTTTTCAGGATTCACATCAGATTTGTATGTTTGCCAATAAGATTCATCACCCGTACCATGATTATACCAAACAACATCATTTAAAAGTTTCTTGTGGTAAATCACGAGTGTTTGACACAAGACCTTCTCCACCATTATTAGCAGTGAATGTAACGGTTCTCTCATTCATAAAACTATTTTTATTAACAACACCCTTATAAGCATTATCAATGAAATCTAATGCACCTTCTTTATCTGTACGATATGATGTATTAATTTTTTCTCTAAAATATGCATCTGATATATTAACACTTGCACCAATAACTTTAGCACCTGTATCTTTATTAAACACAGCTACTTTTATCTTTTTGTGGTAAATTAACTAATGTAGTATTAACTACTTCATCTGTTAAATTATAATCACTACCAATTTCACCTTTACCAATTTCAAATGGTTTAACAATTTCAACACCAGTATCTTCATCAACAACTCTTAAGTTAACAGTTGTTTTCTTAACTGTTGGTTCATAAACATGAACAGTTTTATTACCTTCTACTTTAGTTTCAACATAAGTATATGTAGGAATATCACGTTTTTTTCAAGTGTACCTAAAGTTTCTGGAATTAAAAACTTTACCATCTTTAGCTACATATTCAGTTGTTTTAATTTCTACTTTATTTTTTTAGTATAAACATGTGTACGTTGAATTTCATCTTCAGTAACTGATTTATGAGTATAACCTGGTATATTAGCTGCGTTTGTGAAACCAAATTCTTCTGGAATTAGATTATTACCTTCTTCATCTAAGTGTGAAGTTGCCTTAATTATATAAGGTGTCATCTCATAAACATGAATAGTTTTATTACCTTCAGTTTTTGTTTCAACAAATGTATATCCTGGTAAATCACGTTTTTCAAGTGTTCCAAGAGTTTCTGGAATTAAAACTTTACCAGTTTTATCAACATAAACAGTTGTTCTAATTTCTACAGGAATTTTTTTATAAACATGTTTACGCTCAGTATTAGTTTCTGTTGTGTTTACATGTACATAACCTGGAATAGAAGCTTTTCCAGTAAATCCAAATTCTTCTGGAATTAATGAATTACCTTCTTCATCTACGTGTACTGTAGATTTAACAACAACTTCTTTTTTCTCATAAATATGGCTTGTTTTATCACCTTCTACTTTAGTTTCAACAAAATTGTAACCTGGAATATCACGTTTATCAAGTTCACCATAAGACTCAGGAATAATTACCTTACCATCTTTTTCTACAAATACAGTAGTTTTTGCTTGTGGTTTAACACGATAAACATAATGAATTTCATCAGGTGTTTCATTTGTTTTAACTAATTCATAACCTGGAATATCTTTAGGAATTTTACCTAAAGCGTTACTAGCTACAGGTACTCCGTTCTCATCAACATAAAATGTACGAGGTTGTTTATCAACACCAACAGCATTAAAAGCAAATCTTTTTAATCCGTTTTTTTATCAACTGTTTGACCAGTTAAACCGTCTTTTGTTTCAGCTTGTGCACTAACTCCGCCTGCTAAAAGCGTTGCAAATGAACCAGCTGCTAATATAGTTGCATTTTTTATTTGCATATACACTTCTCCTTATAATTATATTATGTCATCATTATACCACATTTAAATGATAAAATCAAGTGATTTAGTAGTAACCCACCCTATTTTTTTGCGTGGGTTTACTTAGGTGGTTTCGAATAACCATTTAATTGAACTTCGATGTTATTTTTTTGTTTTTTTAGAGTTTGTTTTTTTAAGATGAAGTTTGAATAAAATGGACAAATTGGACAAATTAGACAAAAATTTACTTCAATTGGACAAATGGACAAAATTTAGATTAAATAATCAATTCCTAAAAAAATTTGGACAAATTGGACAAAAATAACATCCATTTGGACAAAAATTTTTAAAAAGTGTCCAACATTGTTATATCAACGATCTCTAGCACTTTTTGGACAAATTGGACAAAATGGACAACATATTTAAAAAAAGTCATTCTAAATTTATTAATTTTTTTCTAGTGACTTTTACCAAAAAAAGTGTCCAAAGTGTCCAAAATGTCCAAACATGTTGGTACAACTGGGCTAGAGAGTTTGGACAAAATTATTTTAAAACGTCCAAAATGTCCAAAGTGTCCACAAAAAAATTATTTTTTTAGTTTTTTTTGACCTTTATGTGATCTTTTGGACAAAAATCATCTAAAAAAACTGGACAAAAAAATTTAAACAAACTGGAAAAAAATTAGAAATAAATCTATATTTCATCAAAATTTGGACAAATTGGACAAAATGACCTTCATTTGGACAAAATTTTTTTAAAAAAATCTCCAACATTGTTATATCAACGTTTTTTTAAGCACTTTTTGGACAAATTGGACAAAATGGACAACTTCTCAAAAAAAGTCATTATAAATTTATTAATTTTTTTCTAGTGACTTTTGTCAAAAAAAGTGTCCAAAGTGTCCAAAATGTCCAAACCCTTTGCTACGACTGGTCTAGCGAGTTTCGACAAAATTATTTTAAAGTGTCCAAAATGTCCAAAGTGTCCACAAAAAGTTCTAACCCCTACTCCTTTTTTTAAATAAAAAAATAATTCTACGAATTATTTATCTTTAGTTAGGTTACCCTAATACCCTTTATTATTTGAAAGGGTTTTTTTCGGTTTTAGTTTAACCTAGACTTATCTTTTTAAGTTTATTTTAATCGTTAATCTACTATTATTATAAAGGAGAAAAAAATATGGCAAAAAAATCACACTCACTAAAAACAATTAGAACAATTAGCAACTGAAAAATAACTATAATTTCTTAAGTGAAAAATACTAAAAAAATCGTATAACTTTATACAAATATAAACAATTAAAAGACGAAGAAAAAAACTTCAAAAAAATGCAGTTAGTGAAATTAAAAATCAGCTTACTACCCCAACAAGGTTTTGTAGATATAAATATATTACATAGCGTTAAAAACAGTAATTAAAAAAACTAACAAGAAAAAAAGAAATTAAACTATAGCATTAAATTAAAAAAATAAAAAAAGAAGATCATTCAATTGAGGAATATACAGTTACAAAAAAATCACGTTAAAGTTGAAAAATTTACTTGTTGTGATTGATGAATTATTAGAAAATATTCAAACTGTTATTTTTTTCAAAGAGAAAACTTTAATTTTTAGAAAGGAATCACTATGGAAAAACTTACATTTAAAAAAAACTTAAAAACCAAAACCAAATCCTTTAATAATTCTTAAACAACTTAATGATATTGAACATACAAATAAAAAAACAATCCCCCTACTAACATGATAATTCAAATTAATAAATATCTTAACAGTTTAGAATTTCAAAAATAAAGAAATAGAAAAAAATTCTGTTATGAATTTTTTTAAACATCTATTATATAATAGAATTGATAGTAATTACAACATACCTATTCAAATTATAACCTTACTACATAAATATAAATTAAATAAATTAGATATTGGAACTAATATTAATATTAATGAACTAAATAAATTTATTGAAAAATAATAATAATTGTATGTTCATATATAATAATACTATAATATATACTTATGGTTATATATTTTTGTAAACGTGAACAATTAACAATAAATATCAATAACGATACAAATGAAGTAACTAAAAATAAATTATCATATCTGGTAAGAAAGGAGAAACAATGGAAAAATTTACATTTAAAAAAACCTAAAAATCAAATACTATTCATCCAAAACTCATACAAAAAAAGTAATGTTCAACCTACTCAATAATAATGAACCATACAAACAAAAAAATTAAAAACAATTATCAATATAATTTTTTTCCAGATAAAAAAAGATAGTACAATAAAAAGAATATCTAAACCAAGAACTTCATGAAATTCTAAAAAGAACTGATAATTATAACAAATACGCATTAAGTTCACTACTCCACTCTATTAATTTATCCAATTTGTACAATCCTGAAGCGTCACACACATTATATTTAATGAACTATATTCAATTATTAAATTTAGAACATGATACTCTAAATTTATTCTTTAACAACGAACAAAAAAAGAATTATTGTATAAAGTAGCATATGAACTAGCTTTAGAAGATAAAAAAACATTATTCAATTAACGATACAAACACTCATAACTTACGACCATTCACATATATATTTTTCAAGTTACCGAACCACAAAAAAATAATAGACAAACTAAATAAATATAACTTCCAAAAAAACTAGAGTTAACCAAAGAAGAATATCATAAAAAAATAGAACAACTTCAATTATGTTTAAAAAAACAATAATCATCTATGAAAAACGATAGCAATGGACGTAAACGAAAAAGTTCAACCCATAAAGCATTGGTTTATAAACTATTCACTGAAAAAAATACGGACCACTTATTAAAAATTAAAGAAACGGAGATGAAATAATGGAAATATTTAAAGATATACAAGTTGTAGGAACAAGTTTTGTAGACATTCCTGATACAACTTTATTATATGGTAATATAACATACAAAGATGACGGTTTATATGTCAAACAAACCTTAGCAACCCTTGTAAAAGAACCAAGCAATCCCTATGATAAAAAATGCAATTGCTATATACATACTAGCAACGAATACAGATAGTTTCCTATTTGATACATCAAATTTAGATGTTAAAGGAAATTATATTAGAATTGGATATATTGGTAAAAAAAGATGAATTGTACAACATTATAAATAACAATCACAAAAAAAGTATTTCAAGGACTTGTTAGTATAATTACTTACAATAACCCAAACTATAATAGAAAATTCACAGTATCTATTGCTGTAGATTAAAGGATAAAAATCATGAAAAAAATATACATTTAAAAAAATCTAAACGAAGAAAAAAATGTTAAAAGAACTAACTAAAAAAATCCAAAAAAAGTTATTTAAATTACATTTTCTCACAATCTGCTAATGAAATTTACTCTACTTCCCATGAATTTAAAAAAACTACCTATAATAAAAAGAATTTCAAAACGTTATTCAAGATGAATTATACAAATGTACAAAAAAACAATTAATAACAAAAGATAAAATTATAGATTTAATAGTATTTGAACATAATTATAAATATAATAATAACTTTAAATCTTCGTTCTATCAACGTAATGAAATAGTTAATATTCAAATAATTACAGACCTTCTTATTTTTTTAACACAGAACATGAACTACTAAAAAGTACTATTTAACGAACAAGATGCCAAATTCATCAATAAAAACATTAAATGATATATACAAACAACTAACAATACAACTTGGTGCAAAAGATCCTGCTTCTATAAAAGACATAATAAAAAAACATCAGAAATAAATGACAAAAGAAAAATGATACAAACTATATAAACGAATTAAAAGACAAATTTAAACATATTTCAACAGTTCATTTAAATAATTTAGATATTGATAATATAAAAACAAAAAGATAAAAATAAAAAAACAGCACAAATTAAAGTACTACTATTAAATAATTATAATAGTAACAATGCTAAATTAACATATTATAAAAATAACAAAGATTTCTGCAAATATCCTATTAGCATTAAAAAAATAAATCTTGTTAATTTTTAACGAAAAAAATATTTAAAAAAATTAGAAAGGAAAAAAACAATGGAAAAATATTCATTTAAAAAAATCTTAATTCAGAGAAAACTTTAAAAAGAATTATCTAAAAAAATCCAAAAAGCGTATTTGTTTTTATGTTTTTTTCAGCAAAAATATTAATAATAACTACCCTGCTCTTTATCTTTTCAAAAAAATTACCAATAATAGAAGAATTTGATGATACAATTATTGAAATATTATATGAAATAACAAAAAGAAAAAAATATCAACAATTGATAAAATTATAAATTTAATAGCTTTTTGAATATAATAATAAATTTAAATATTCTTATTATAAACGTGATCAAATCACAAATGAAAAAAATTGCTGAATCATTACTGGATTATATAATAGAACATTATTTATTACACAGTCTTTATAAAAAAAGAGGAAGTTAAACAAATTAATAGTACATTAAATAAAAAAATATAGTGAGTTACTACAAGTACAACTTGGTGCAGCAGATCATAGCTCAATCAGTAATATAGTTAAAACATTAGAATTACTAGATGAAGAAAACAACGAAACAAATATTGAAGATTTACAAATGAAATTTAAAAAAACATTATAGCTAAAAATATCTAACGACCATAATATGTTAAATAGAATTCGTAATTATATATATCATCACATTGAAGATAAACTATTAAAAACCATTTAAATTTACTTTATATTATGACGATTTATACATTTATGATAAAAATTAAAGATATCATTAAAGAAATCCTAATCGCTCTAAAAAAATTACAAGTACTTAATTTTTGAAGAAGAAATACTAAAAATAAGGAGATTAAAAAAATGGATATATTATTAATTTTAAAAACAATTCCTAGCAACTTTAATTGTTTGGACTATTGTTTTTTTAATTGTTAAAAAAACGTGAGCATGAAAAAAACTTAGAAAAAAACAACCTATATGGTTTTTTTATTTTCTAGGACTTATTTTTTTATGTTTTCAATTGTTGTTTTCACATATAGCATTTATCTTATAACGCAATAAATTTAACTAACTTTAAAGAACTTAGAATTTCTAAGTTCTTTTTAATTTACAAATTTTAAAGAAAGGAATTACAATGGAAAAATCTACATTTAAAAAAATCTAAAAACAGATTTTTGAAACTTCGTTACCCACAAATCAAAAATTATTTAAATAGCGTTTTTTTAAAAACAAAAAAACTTAACATATAAAGAATTTACTGATTGTTACCTAATACACCCATATCACAATAAAGAAGAAAAAAAGAAGATTCTTAACAGGTCTTTATAACCTTTATAAAAAAAGACATTACAAATTATGAAGTTATAACAAAGAATTTAGTTACATATAATAATAAAAAAACCGAGAATACTATTCTCAAATGGATCATCAATTCTTTGGTTCTATCCTAACTGACCTATATATAGAAGATACATTAATTAAATATATATTTAATGAAAATGAACAAAAAAAATTATTTTATAATTATTTAGATGAATTATTAACAATATATTATAAAAAAACATCATCATCATTTATTAAATCAACCATCAAAAAAATGTACAAAGAAGATTCACTTAAGGTAACATTAAACACGTTAAAAATCATTTCTTTCAACTGAAGAAATAGAATCAATAAAAAAATACCAACTGAATTAATTAAAACTATAACAAATCGTGATATAAAAAAATAAATAATCACATTTTCAATACACACCCTGGAATTATGTTACATTATATAGATTTCTTTGATGATATAAAAAAACATACTAAAAAAACTCATAGACTCACTAATTGAATTAAATATAATTCAAATAACTAATTAAGAAAGGAACAAAATGGAAAAATTTACATTTAAAGAATTTAACAAAAAGAAGCTTTATTTAAAGATGTTCACCGACCAAGACTAATTACATTTTTTTCAACAAAGAAAAATTTAACCAGATATAACATTGAACAACTGTTTAAATCATTTAATATAAAAAAACATCAAAAGATGTAATAACAGCTATTTATGAAATATGTGAAAAATAAATATTCAAACAAAACAGCTTTAGTTAATGCAACATTGAATTATATTATTCAGATAACTGAAAAAAACCATCAAAAAAATATCTACTTATTATAATAATCATTCAGTAGAAGATAAAATATTTTTTTAAGAGTATTGTTTTATATATTATCAGAAAGTTTTATTTTAAAAAGAATATTTAGAATTAAACGAAATACAAACATTAAATAAAAAAACGTTAAAGAACTTATTAAAGCAAATCAAATAATCGATGATGCTAACATTTTAACATTTGTTGTACCTACTATATCAACACAAATTATGCCTGCAATAAATGATGCATTTAAAAAAATACTAAAGAAAGATTTAAAAACAAAATAATTATTATAATATCTCAAAAAAAGAATATAACAAAGAATCTTTAGAATTAATAGAAAATAAATTAAAAGAAGATTTCAAAAAAATATAATCTAAGATTTGATAATACCATAACAGCACTTGAAATATTTCTATTAAATACAACTAAAATACCAAATGAATTAAAAAGAATTAGAATTGATTGAAATAATCGATTAGAAAGGAACAAATATGGAAAAATTTACATTTAAAAAAATTTAGATATGAGCAAAAATTTTAAAGAAATTAAAAACCTAATGATGATTATATTGATGAAGAAGATGATGATGACTTTGAATATGATGACGAAGACGACTCATGGGAATGGACTGAAGAAGACGAAAAATTTAGAAAAATACAGAAGACGTGAACATTTAATAATTATTTTTACTAATTGCAACACCATCAATATTATTCTACATTATGCTAGTTACTGCAATATACCTTGCCCGTTAATTTAAGAAAGGAAAAATCAATGGAAAAATCTACATTTAAAGAATCTAAACCGTAACTATATCGAATACATTAAAAAAACAATATGGTTCAAAAGAATTTAGTAAAGAACAACAGTACTATATTGAATCAGGTTTAAAAAAATAACATTGATATATCTAAATTTGCAAAAAAAGAAATTCAAGGTCAAGAAATGTATGAAATTTTAACTAGTTTAGAATTAAAAAAATACAATGAACAAATAACCTTGCACTATTATGATTGGTATAATTTTTTTATCCCGATATGAATATAGATATAGACTCTATGTTAAGTGAAATGGCTAAAAAAATATAATTAAAGGTTAAAACCAGTTACAAAAATATTTAATTAAATTTAACCAAAAATTATTTATTCAATAAAAATACTAAAAGAAAGGAATAAAGATATGACAGAAATAACACTTGTAACTAGTTCTTTATTATATAAAGATAAAAACGAACAATTATATAACTATTTTGATGAAGTCACACCTCTATTTGCTTTCTTAGTACGTAGAACAATTCATCATTTAAATCATGATTTAAACGGTGAAGATTTAACTAACTATCGAACCAGATTAAAACAAGAATATGGATTAACAAATAGATTTGCAAAAAGCAGTTGTTACTACAGCAAAAAAATACTTTAAAAATTATCAAATGCAGCAGGTGATTACTTACATTCAACTTATGCTACGAAAAATAAAGAAAGTAAATGCTAAAATAATCAAAACAAAAAGCGATATTAAATAATCCAAAAAAACTAAAAAAAGAATAGGATAAAAAAAATCTCAAAATTAAATTGTTTTGGCTTCAAATGAAGAAGAATAAACTTATTCAACTTCAAAATAATGAACCAAAAACCGATGTTGACATTCGGTACAAAGAAATTGTTAAATAATAATAAAGAATTATTTCTTAAAAAAACGAGATAATCAATTTGTTTATATAGGTGATAAAAACGAACACCTTGGTAATCAACAATTTAAATTATTCTATAATAAATGTTTTAACAAATTCACTTATAAAAATTAGATTTGAAGATAAATATATTCAAGTCTCTAAATATATATATGGTGAGTTTATTATAAAGGATAATGTTGCTAAAAGAGAAATTCTTAAAAACACTTAAATCACCAAAAATCTAATCCATTATCATTTAGAATAATTAAAAAGAAATGAAGTTCTACAATTACAAATAATGTATAGGGTTAATTCAGAACCCAGAACTAGAAATTCTAATGGTGTAATTGGTGTTGATTTTTAATAAAGGATTTGTGACGATTAGTGAAATTGATCAACATGGTAAATTATTAAATTTAGACCGAATTGATTATATACACAAAGGTAAAGCTGGAGTAACAAAAAAATTCTATGTTACATCTTGTAAAAGATTTAGTTGATATCGCAATAAAATCTGGAAAAGATATTGTTATTGAAGATTTGAAATCTTTAAATAAAAAAACAAAAAAAGAAAAAAATCTGAACGAAAAACATTATAATCGAATGATTAATACTTTAAAAGTTTGGTAAGTTCACTATCAATCTTTCCAAGACTGGATATATACCGATAGTGCAAAAAGAACTTATTAATAATAAATTTAAAATTATTAAATATTTTATTCCTAAAAAATATACATTGAAAAAAATTAGACAAAAAAACAAATAAAAATATCAAATATTAGTCAAACTATGTCTTCATATCATCAAGAAATTATAATAAAAAGAAATATTAAAAAAATAATGAAAAAAATAATAACTAAAAAGGAAAGCATCATGAAAAAAATTAAAAAGAATTAATAAACAAACCAAGAAATGAATTAAATGATAAAGAAGAAATAATAATATTTTTTTATAAATATATTAATTGCACCAATTATAATCATAATCGCTGCTATTCCCGCAATATTCATATATTGTTTAGCATATTTAAGTGGTTTTTAACCCCCCACCTCATTCTACGAATAAGGTGGGTTAGTTAGGTTGCCCTAATACCCTTTCTTTTTTTGAAATGTCTTTTTATAAAAAAATTTTTAAAATATATTATTTTTTTAAAAAAAGGAGGTTCTCATGGAAAAATTTACATCTTAAAAAATTTAGATAAAAAAATAATTTAAGACCACGCATTATAAATGACATATATGAATTAGCAAAAATTATTAAATTCAGAAGAAATTATTGAAGATGAAAAAAATATACAGTTAATTCATATAGTTATTTTTTTTAAATACGAACTAAATCCATTATTTCAAAAAAATTTGCATTAACATATAAAACTAATAATACCGATTATAATTTTTTTATAAAGAATTATTAGAAAATATAATGCAAGGCAGAATAACAACCAACTTCATGTACTTAATTGTACAATATAAAGAACATATTAACTTTCTAAAAAAATCAAGATATTATCACTAAAGAAGAACAATTTAATAAAAACAGTTGAATATCTATTAATCCTTAAAAAAAGACTATGAGAATGTAATAACAAATAAATTATATGAACTTTATTGTATATATAATAAACAAAATTATCATGAAAAAAAGACAACAATTTATAAAAAGAATATACTGAAATAATGAAGAAAAAAACTCTAATAAAATTTTTAGAAGATGTCACAAAAAGCACAAACAAAAATTTAAATTAAAAACAACATGATAAAAAAATTTTTATACAAATCAATGAATTTACAAATACAATAATGAAAAAAACGGATTTATTATATAACTTTATAAATTATAAACATATAAAAAGAAACAAAAAAATTATTTTAAAACCAAACGAAGATCTAGTAAAACAATATATCGATGAAGAATTACAATTACATACTAAAAAAAGTAATTTGGAAATACTATCAAATAATACAGAAAGAAGTGAAATCATGTTAGAAAAAAATTATTACAAGAACTAAAAAGACGGAAATTATACACATGCTTTTAAGATTTTTTTAAACTTACTTATAATGTTATTATCAAGAGAAGCAGATGTAATTGATCCAATTGCAGCAAGAGATGAAAAAAGTAAAGAATACGGTACAAGAATAAAATACGCTCAACAAGACGATGATATATTCTGGGAATACGTATTTTGCAAATGTCAATAAAGAAATTCATTTTGACCTACCTGCCCCAATGGGTGTAACATATAGAGATAATACGTTCCAACTATATTTTTAACCCTGCATTCATTGATAAAGATTGGACAGTAATGAATTTACTAGAAATAGTAAAACACGAAGGTTATCATATACTATATAACCACATGGAACTATTTAAAGACCTTGAATTTCAACAAGCAGTAAACTATGCAACTGACTGTGAAATCAACCAATATCTACCTAACCTACCAAAAAGAAGGTATTCGATTAAATGATATTAAAAAAACTAACTAAAAAAACAAAAAAACTTAAAAAGAAAAAGCAGGTTCATTATATTACTATGAAGAATTAAAAAAAGTACTAGATAACCTACCTAACGATAAAAAGTGTACTTGCGGAGCAAAAGAACACAACGAACGAGTTCAAAAACAACAACAAGAACAACAACAAGGTTCTAACGGACAAGGTTCTCAAGATCAACAAGAACAAGGTTCTAATGGGCAAGGTTCTGATAATCAACAAGGACAAGGTTCTCAAGATCAACAAGAACAAGCTTCTAATGAACAAGATTCTCAAGACCAACAAGAACAAGGTTCTAATGGACAAAATTCTCAAGACCAACAAGAACAAAGTTCAGATAACCAACAAGGACAGAACCAACAAGACCAAAAAGAACAACTACAACCTCGTAAATGTACTTGTGGTTGTAATAATAAAAACAATAAATTTGATACACATGAAATGTGGAAAGACATTTATAACCCTGAAAACAATAACTTCATTCCAGTAAGTAAAGCTACACAAAACTTAATGAATGAAGTAGTTCGTCAAATGGATTCAGGAGGTAAAGGTCGTGGTAGTCTACCAGGAAACATAATTGACCAAATTAATAAATTAAACGAACCACCTCAAATTAAGTGGCAAAGTTTAATTGTTAAACAAATCGGTAAACAAGTATGTGGTAAACGTAAATCACCTAACCGACTAAACAGACGTGATCCAAAAAGTATTTACAAAAAAGGTAATTTAAATGACCGACTTCACCCCATCGTTGTCGCATTTGACGTATCGGGTTCAGTTAGTAATAAAGAGTTAATGTACTTCTTAAACGAATTACAAGCTCTAAGTGATAAAATGAAATTACCAATCACATACATTCAGTTCGATTGGGATATTCAAAACGTAGAAACAATCGCACCAAATGAAAAACCTTCTTTTAACCTACATGGTCGTGGTGGTACGTCATTCCAACCAGTATTTGACTACCTAAAAGACGAACAATATCCAAAAAGAAACACAATTATTCATCTTTACTGACGGTGGTGGTGAAAGAGAAATTAATAACCGAGGTTATAAAAAAATACCAATGGATAATTTCAGGTAATCAACACCTATCAGTACAAAATGAAAGTAGACCAGTTATAAGACTTAACATAAAAGATTTCGAATATTAAACCTAAAGACCTAAGCACGTCATTAAACTGCTTTTTTTAATTTAGAAAAAACGAACATAAGTCAATCTAAATGAAAGTAGACCTATATCTTAGAGGTATGCAAAAATTAATCATATATATTTAACATATATGAATAAAAATCATGCCAAGTTTTATAAAGAATTCCGTTTAATTCTTTATTTAGCGATTTAAGATAAAAAAATTAATTTACCTAGATTAAGACCTCAGCATGTCATTAAACTGCTTTTTTTAATTAAAAAAACAAAGGAGAAACAAAATGAGCCAACCAAAAATCACAAGAAATATTTTTTTAAAAAGATAATATTTTTTTAAAAGATAATATTTTTTTAAAAAGATAATAACACAATTGCAAAAACAAAAACTTAAATTCCATTTAAGAGGACGTAATCTAAAAAAATCGTACCTGCCCTAGTTGGATTAACTGGGATTGGTAAAACAGCTATAGTAAATCAAGTAGCAAAAAGAATTAGGGTTATGAACTAATTTACTTTTAATATGGCACAACAAAACGAAGGTGATAATGCAATTCCTGTTCCTAAAAACATGGAAAAAGAAAATGCTAATATCGTCTACATTTTACACCATAAATTCCAAGAAATACTTAATAACCCTGATAAGAAATATATTGTATTCGCCGATGAGTTCACTCGTGCACAAATACCAGTTATCTCAGAATGGATGACCATCATTAACGAAAGACAATTCCAAGGTCATAAGTTCGGCGAAAACGTAAGATTTATAGCAGCAATGAACCCAACAACTAGTATGAAAGGGTTTAGTGATACAGATTATGCATCAACAGAAATGGACGATGCTCACGCTGCTCGTTTCACATTCATTTACATGGACGCTGATAGAAGTGACTGGTTAAGCTGGGCAAGAGATAATGAAATCCACCCTACTATAATCAGCTTCTTAGAAGACCCTAAAAACACACAATTCTTCTACGGACAAGCACAAAACGATATTCGTATGCGTACACCAAGAACTTGGGAATTTTTAAGTGACCAACTTTATGATATTGAAGATCAAAACTTAAAATATGACGGAAGACTTGTTACAGGAATTATCACAGACCAAATCGGTGATGATATCGGAAATATCTTCGCAACTCATTATAAAACATCTAGTGATAAAATTGTATTCGAAGACGTAATTCGAGATACAGATATTCCAACAAGTATTGTTGCAAGATTTAGAAGTTTCACAGACATTCAGCAAATTGAAACACTAAAAGGTATCTGTGAACAAATCGAGAAAAATAAAGACGATAATATTCATCTAACACCTATCCAAATGGATAACTTCTTGTTATTATGGGAAAACCTACACAAAGAAGATGCAAAACTAACTATCGGAAAAGCGTTAGATAACGCTGTAGTTAAATACGATGAAGCGGCACTAGAAAATATGGAAGAATTCGATATAACAAAAACCAATTCCATTAGACCCAGACTGCGTACTTGAAAAAAATTATACAAAAAGGAAGAATACGCAAACTTCATGCTTGCAATCCATGAAGCCGTTGGTGAACGTGTTCCTGAGTCTGAAGTCGCTTAGTGTTTCCCTCTAGCCCGTGTTTTTGGCGGGTTTGGGGGTTCTTCGGGTTTTTGAGTTATTCGTTATATTATCAAGTTTTAGAGGTTTTTGATTATTTAGTTAATTAACATACCGAGTTTTAATTTTAGAGGCATGTAAATTTTGAACAGTACAAAAGCTCAAATTCATACCAAGTTTTTATGAAGGATTCTTTTAATCTTCATTTAGCGATTTAAAAATAAAAAAATTTATCTACACAGAATTAGACCTAAGCAAGTCTTTAAACTGCTTATTTAACTAACAGCTTTAAAAACTTCCTTACTCAATTTTAGAGGTATGTTAATTTTAAATAGTACAAAAACATGCTAAATTAACTATTAAGAAAATTTTTCTGTTTTAGAGGTATGTTAATTTTAAAGGGTACAAAACTCAATGATAAACCTTGGTTTGTGGAAATTGGGTTTTAGAGGTATGTTAATTTTGAATAGTACAAAAACTTTTTATGACTTCGCAAGCGATCAAAAGGAGTTTTAGAGGTATGTTAATTTTGAGTGCTACAAAAACCAAAAAGCAATGGCACGAGCTATGTTTCCTATTTTAGAGGTATGATGAAGTTTCTTCTGAATCTTCATTTAGCGATTTAAAAATAAAAATTTATCTACACAGATTAGACCTAAGTATGTCTTTAAACTGCTTATTTTAATTATAAGGATTATCATCTGCAATAATAACGTGTTTTAGAGGTATATTAATTTTTAAGTACTAAAAATTAACACGATTTGAACGATTGGAGCCCGTTGTTTTAGAGGTGTGTAATTTGTGAGTACTACAAAAACTCAAAAACATACCAAGTTTTATGAAGGAATCTTTTAATCTTCATTTAGCGATTTAAAAATAAAGATTTATTTACACAGAATTAGACCTAAGCAAGTCTTTAAACTGCTTATTTTTTTAAACAATCAAAAATAATAGTTACAAGAAATCAATGATGCTGGATTTTAGAGGTATATTAATTTTTGAGTACTCCAAAACAATCAGAATCAGTCTTAGGCTTTTTTTAAATTTTAGAGGTATATTAATTTTAAGTACTACAAAACCACGTTTGTTAAAAAAAGTGTTAAACTAAACCGTTTTAGGGATATGATAATTTTTAAGTACTACAAAAACCACAAATTTATACCGAGTTTTTATGAAGTTTCTTCTGAATCTTCATTTAGCGATTTAAAAATACAGATTAATTTACACAGAATTAGACCTAAGCACGTCCTTAAACTGCTTTTATTTTTAAAAAAAGATACATAAATATGATAAAAAAATATAACAAATAAACTAATACAAGACGGAATATCATTACCATACTTTTTTTTATTGTTTAGAAAAATATACCTGGAGATGTTGAGGATATGGAAATTTTTTTAATGAAGATGAATTACAATTTTTTTAGAACATTTATCATTAAAAAGAAAAAAACAATCTAATAAAAACATACAATAAATATGCATTTAAACAATTTGATATGGAAATACCTGAATATATAAAAAAACAATTAAAAAGAAGCATATACTTTAGGATTCTCAACAGAAGGACTAGGTAATAACCTCCAAAATGATTGTCACGATGATTATGAGTTTGACATCATTATACCTAAATTCATAAAAAGAAAATACAAAAAAACAGACAAGAATATGGTATTTTAATATCAAAACTATATACTTTAGGATATTTATAAAAAAATTAAGAAAAAGAGGAACAAATATGACAATTAAAAAAACTAAAAATTGAATTAATTTTTTTAAAAAATGAATATTGTGAAAATGAATACTACCATGGAAAAAGATTTCCATAATCCAAACCTTAAATTTCTAACACCTGAAAAAAATTATCCGAAATTATTAAATTACTTATTCCTTCAAATTCTAACAAGGACATTTATGAAATCCCATTATATGATTTTGAATATGCTCATGAATTACAAGGAACTATTACAAAAGAACAGATCGAAAAATCCAACAGAAACATTAATACCACTTTTATTTGAAATTTATTTCAGGTACTTTTATCAAGTGATACTATGCCACATGAAGGATTAACTATAGAAAAAAACTTCTTAAAAATCACCTCTATTCTAACTAATGATGAATTAATCGAACTGCTAAATCACCTAGCTTATCCATATTTCCAATATGGTGAATATTATGTAGGTTTAACAAAAACTACATGTTGTAGAAACAATAGTAGGTAATTATTTTAACTGGGAAGTGATGTATGGCGATGCTGATCACTATAATAAAGGGGTAACAACATTCACAACTCTTGATCAAACAATCGATTTAGGAGAATTTGAAACAGTTGAAGCACTTAAAAAAACTTGTTAGACGCATTACCTAAACATAAAAAATTACCTCAATTCACATTTCGTTTTAAAGATATGTACTAAAAAAACTAAAAAAATTAATTTAAACAGACCTGATTAAGTCTTTAAACTAATCTTCTTTTTAACGAAATCCTACGGATTTCGTAAGTCTGTTCTTCGAAAGAGTCTCCAGAAAAAAACTCGTACTAATATACAAAAGAAGTCCATTCAGGACTTCTTTGTAACTAATGATTAATTAACTTACTTAAGAAAGTTTTAATAAAATCAATATTAGAATCAACTTCAGTAAACTTAGCTGGTATTTTTATCATTGAAATCTTTGATCTTCTGTATATTAATATCATCATTTGTCATACGTTTAGTATATTTAACATCTAAATCAAGCTCTTGAATTTCCTCTATTACTGGTGTTTTACTTCGTATAATATCATTTAGACTTACTCTTACTCTATTACCTTCATTAGAGTTAGCATTTTCACTAACTTTAGAATCGTGACCAATTTTATTACCCTCAGTAGATTTAGCTTCATCATTTACTTTAGAATCTTGACCAACTTTATTACCCTCAGTAGACTTAGCATCCTTACTTACTTTTGAATCGCCACCACGTTTATTATCTTCAGTAGATTTAGCTTGATCACCCACTTTAGAATCGTGACCAACTTTACCAACTTTATTAACTTCAGTAGATTCAGTAGATTTACCTTCAGTAGATTTACCTTCATCACTTATTTTAGAATCATCATCAACTTTATTACCTACAGTAGAATCACTAACTTTTTTTATCTTCAGAAGGTTTAGTTACTTCATTATCTTTTTTTAGACTCACTTACCTTAGAATCTTCATTATCAACTTTATTATCGTCAGAAGGTTTAGTTACGTTATCATTAACTTTATCATCCGTAACTTTTAGTACTATTATCTTCTTTTTTTATCTCCAGTCACTTTAGAATCTTCCTTATCAACTTTATTATCTTCAGAAGGTTTAGTTACATTATCATTAACGTTATCACTATCTTTTTTTATTTTCAGAAGGTTTAGTACTTTCATTAACTTTTTTTATCTTCACCAACCTTATTATCTTCAGAATGTTTAGCAATTAAATTATTCACAAGAATATTATTTTTTTACGAATTAACTCACTTAAACGTCTTTTTATTATCAAGTTTCATCTTAATATTATCTAACGAATCATCTGTAAATACATACAAATTACCACTACTTAATAATTTAATTTCTTTTTTTAAGCTCATCAACTTCACTAGATTTAATAGATGTTGGTAAAGAAATAACATTATCAAGAGAAATTTCTTTATATTCTTTAATTAATTTAAGTTTTTTTCATTATATTCATTTAAACGATTTTTTTAATAATAATATCAAATTCTTGTAATTCATTATATTTCAATCTTAAATCTTGCAACTTATCATATAGATCATTAACATTATCATTGTTATATAATCCCTCAAAACTATTAGATATATCCAATAATAACTTACGTAATTTTTTTATATTCATCATCAGATAATCCACTTACATCACGTTTCACAGATAATAAGTTTCTAAGATCGGCATTTAATTTATCACGTTCAGACGAAATATTAACTAAAAATAGTAGAATAATTATTCTTCACAGAACTAAGTTTTTCAGATAATATCTTATTCATATTATCAACAACTTCCTGACTTGCACCACCACTTATAGCCGATTTAGTATCACGAATAAGTTTTGTTAAATCATTAATTCCGTTATTAAAATCATCAGCAAATGGATGATGAGCATGAATTTCTTTTTTACCGTCCAAGAAACTTTCTACATTTTTTATAGTTTGATTTATTTCACTCAAATTAGCAGTTTTAAGACGTACTGTGACGTTTATAACATGTTCCCCTTCTGATAGTACTCCTTCCTCTCTTACGCTCTCTACAAGCTCATATTTACCATTCTGAAGGAATTCTATCAACTCATTATCATTAACAGTAGAATAACTATACTTAGTACCAACATCACCACTAACAAAAACTTTACTTGGTAAAACTTCTTCACTACCAGCAATATATTTAACTTTCACACTACCTTGTTTTTTAGCAACTTCAGTTTGTGCTTTAGCTATACCAAATCCGTTAAATCTATAAGTAACACCATCGATTACTTTAGTAGTATTACGAAGCATATGACCATCATCTTTAAAAAAATATCTCTCACCAGATTTACTATCCTCATACCAACCCGTAATTTTATTTTGCTCAATCATTTGTCTTAACCAATCACGTTGTTCTTTAGTGAAAATAATTCCACCAGCTTGTTTATTACTTGGATCACTATCAGGAACACTCTCACCAGCTTTAGCGTGACCAGCATGATACTTTCCATCTAAAGCGAATTGATGCAGTCCAATTACGTGATTTTTATTATTTAAAACACCAGCACCTGATAACCCGCCACGAGAAGTGATGTAATTATAAAAAACTGACTTATTAGGATTATCAGCTAAATTACCATTTTTATCAATAAATTTCTCATAAGTTTTTCCAGTGGTTGGATCAATATAACCTTGAATAGCACCACTAATTTTGTAAAGTTTACCGTGTTCAAGTTTATTTTCAAGTAATGAATCATCACTCTTATCAAAAATCACTTGAGTAACCTAATACATTAACTTTATCACCCTCACGGATATTATTAAATTCATCCTCACTAGCAAGTTCATTAAAAATCAGCCATTTTATAAGGTGACATTAGCTGCACTGGTTTATCAAAAGTAAGTACAGCTAAATCATTAAACCACTGAATATTAGCCCCACCTACTAAAGCACCATCACTTTTACGTGTGTTTCCTTCAACTTCACTGGGTTTTAAAGAAAAACCGTCCTTATTCCAAAACTTAATTGTTTGAGGTGGATATAAATAACTAATACCACTAGTTACTCTATTGCCATTTGCTTTTTGAATTACTTCCTAATATTAAATTATACTGCCTAACGTCTTTATTTAACTGATTTATACCATTAGGTTGTAAGAAATTATGAGCAACCGTTACAAAAACAGTTGGTGAAATAAACATCCCGCTACCCATATAGAAACTATCATCTAAATCATTATGAAGTAAACCGACAGCAGAGTTAACAGGATTATTATAATCAACATTTTTCTACATCAAATCCCTTCTTAAATACACCACGGAAATTTCCGTTTGTATTAACATTATTATTATTTTTTTAAAAATCTTTAGAACTAACTTTACCTAAAACTTTACCATCTTCTTTTTGAAAAATTTAGTAACTTTACCATTAGTTACAAAAATCACTTTGGGTTGCACTAGCATTAGTAGATAAAAGCTCTAAAAAAACCTGTTGTAACAACAGCTACTTTACTTTTTTTATCATAAAAAAATCTCCTTAAATTTATATAAACTATAATATAATTATAACATTTTTTTGAAAAACTTTTTCAAGCAAAAAGAGAGACCCGAAGATCTCTCTATAAATCAATCAATTAAAAAAATTTCTAATTGTAAGTGTATTACCAGAAGCAGAACGTTTACCGTCTATTTCACGTACTTTTAAACTTGTAGCTGAGCTTGTTTTTTCGTATTCAAATAAATATTTCTTAACAACAACGCTTGGTTTTGTAATGTCACCTAATTTAGGTGGTGTTGGTTCTTTAACAAGTTCTTTTTCAGTAGGTTTTTCAGGTTTTTCTAACACTTTCGGAGGTGTTGGTAAAGCTTCATATTTAGCAGGTGTAACTTCTTTTTTCTTAGGCTCAACTGGTTTTTCAGGAGGTGTTGGTGGATTTTCGTGAGTTGGTCTAGGTGGATTAGTTACAATATTAATATTTACTTTTGTACCAAAATCACCATTTGCAATCGCAGTTGTTTTAGCACCTGGACCATAGTTCTCAATTGTATAACTTAAATTCTTTGTATAACCAACATAAGTATACACACCATCTGGAGCAGAATTAAGTCCGTCTAACGCTTGTCCAGAACCTTTTTTACCTTTATTTTTACCAAAACCGTAACCTAATTCTAAATTACTTTTAGCAGTATCACCATTTACAGATACTCCTCCACCTTGACCCACAATTTTCATATCAGGTGAATTAAATGTAGTGTGTTGTCCACCATCTAAATCGATCATAGCAGCTGCCCAGAAGTATTCTTTTTCATCTTCAACTCGGTAATCAACTGTTACTTTATCTTTTGGACGTTTATCAGTATCTCCATGGATACCATCAAAATAATTTAACGCACCATTTGCATTCCAAATAGTAAACCAATCTGCACCATAACGAAGTTTAGTGCCACCTTTAGTTAAACGCACCCAAAGACCGATACAATAAATCTACTTAAATTTTAATATATTTAACTAAATCTATACGTCTTTCTTAACTTTCACTGACCTTGTGCAACTGAAACAAGCTGATATTTTTATATTTCTATAAAACGTCTTGTAACAGACACTCCTATAATAAGATCTCTAGTTCTGAGGTGGTATCGTAACCTTTATATTGTACTTTTTAACTTAATTTATAGGTTCGTACAATAATTATCTGAATAATTTTTTTAAGATTTAGTGCAGCATTTAAATCTCTATTATGAGTTACACTACATTTAGGACATGTCCAAGTTCTGATATTTAAATCTTTAACTTGTTTATTTTTTTGTATCCACAACAACTACATAACTGACTACTTGGAAAAATATTTATCAGCTATTACTACATCAATACCATTTTCTTCAGCTTTATATGTAAGATATACTCTAAGTGTATACCAAGAAGCTTCTGAAATTGCTTTTTGCTTTTTGTTGCATCTTTTAACATGTCTTTGATATCTAAATCTTCTAAAAACTAGTCGTTTAGGATTTTTTTATCAATAACATTTCGAGTGACTTGATGTCTATAGTCTTTTTCGAATGTTATTTAGTTTCTCAATAACTTTATAATACTTGGTTCTCGTTTTATAATAGTTTTTTTGATTGACATTTTGCACCTTTAACTTTTTTTACGAGCTAAAGAACTTTCTAAACGACGTTTTTTTCTTTATCCAGTTTCCTAATTTTACTTTTGTTTGTTAATGTTTTCATACACCGAACCATCACTTAAAACCATTAAATCTTTTTAACCCCATGTCAACACCAATAGTTTCTTCTGATAATATTGGTTTTTCTTTAGGTTCTTCTTCAAAACTTACTGATAAATACCATTTCCCATATTGTTGAATAACTCTAGGATTTTTTTAGTTTTTTTATCTTTTTGGTAATTTTCTACCCATTTTTTTACATCTCCAATTTTAGAAATGTAAACACGTTTTCTTGATTTAATTTTAGTTTTATAAGGATCACAAAAGAATGATTGTTTATGATCATGCTTTCTTTTTATAACTCGTGTGACTAGCATTTTTATAAATTCTTTTTAGAATTAGTTTTTGCTTGAGCAAAATCTCTAGCTGCTTGTTTTTGCAATATCAGCAGGGAGTTTTTTTCATCCAATCATAATTACCACTATGTTTAAGTTGCACTATTAATTTTGGTAAATCAAATATACTAAGTCTTGTGTTATGTGTTTTAACATAATTATCATCATAACTTTTACAATAATTATATGAGAAACGAGCATAACCTATACATTCTCTAAACATTTTTCTCTTGTTCTGGTGTAGGAAATAATCTAACGACTTCCCTCGTATCATCTTTCAAGTCCTCCACAAGTTTCTTAGTTAATTTTTGATCGTTTTCCTTGTAATCTACATCCAAATACTGTAATAATTTGAACTAAATCAGTTACTAATTCTTCTTCATTAGTTTTTTTGGTGTATTATCTACAATTTCAATTTCACAATCATTTAATTTACACACAGTTTCTAATAATTCAAATCCAAATCGAATCAATCTATCTTTGTATAAAACTATAACTTTGGAAACTTCACCTTTGTGAATTCTTTCTAATAATTTAGTTAAACCTTTTTTTAGAATAATTAATACCTGAGCCAATATCAGTTATTATCTCAAACGAATAACCTTTAGCAAACATGTATGTTTTTAAATTCTCAATTTGTCTATCTAAATCATCTTGTTGTTTTTCTTGATGATACTCGAGCATATCCAATAACAATTCTTTTTTTGATACAGTCTTAACACCCATATATTCTTTAATTTGTTCATCGCTATAATATCTTGTTCCTCCTGGAGATATTTTAGCTGGAACAAGTTCACCTTTACGATGCATAAGTCTTAAAGTTGACTGTGCCAAACCAGTAATTTCAGATACCTCATTCATTCTTAATAATTTCATAGATTCTCTGTTCCTTTTCTTTTGATATAATTATATTATACCAGAAACAGATTTATATGTCAAATATTTAATTTTAAGTAGATTTATTTCATTCACTATAGAACGCTACTTCTATAGCAGTCTTGCTATCACTAGCAGACCTCTTACACTTTCATGCAAGCGTAGACTATATGTCAATCTAATATATAAATACTAGACCAAAGATTTTTCCACAAGGCTTCTTGTGTACTCTCCCATCAGGAGATAGTCGTTGAACGTCTTCCATATATTGTATATTAACAATACTTAGGACTTTCGCTGCTAAACATCCATTGTTTATAAACTTTAGGACTACCGTTTGTATGCGTTCACTATTTTTTTATTCACATACCACTAAGTAGCTTTTTATTTCACCATAGTTCATCCTTGTTGTTATTTTTAGCTTTCGCTACCATAATAAATATCTTTTCAGAATATTCTTTAGGTCACAAGGCTTTAGGAGTTCAAAGCAATTAACCTTTGTTATGATACTCACCGATCACTCGATGAGCAAGGCTTTCTGTTAAATATTATCTAATTTATTAAATTTTATTAAATATTTTGTAACAGATTGTTACCTTTTTTCTCACCATTTTTTAAAGTAACAGCATTTGGAATCATAAACCACTCACCAGATTTAACAGACCAAATTTCAGTAGTCCCACCTGAATTTACATCATAAACTTTATTTCTAAAACCATAACGTTCATAATCTTTTTGAACCATGTTACCTTGTACAATTGTTGAACCATTATACGGAACAGGTTTACCTGATTCCCAACGAATATCAGTAACAACATTAGCGTCAGTTAATTTACCAGATTCAGAATAAGCATGAATTGTATACTTACCATTAGATAAATCTTCTTTATTAGTAATAGTACCTTCACTTACTACTTTAATATCATTAGCAATTGTAACAGCACCACGGTTTTTTTCCAAGTGTCTGACGGTAATTCGTCAGTTCCATCATAACCTTGATGTTTAGCTATAATATCTTTAATCGCATTTACTTTTTTTCTTGATATTTTTTTACCATCTTCTGAATTAGTACCTTGATTTCTATTATATTCAGCTAATTGTTCATCATACTCAGCTTTTTTTCTCATTATAAAAATTTTTAAATTATTCTCATAAGCTTTTTAATTTACTATTATACGTAGCATCAGCTTCAGCTTTTTCTGCTTCATACTTAGCTTTAGCAGCTTCATTTAAAGCTTTAATACGAGCACTTTCTTTTTCATATTCAGCTTTACGTTTGTTATTTTCAGCTTCTACTTTAGCAACTTCTTTGTTGTATTCACTAATTAACGCTTCATTTTCACCTTTAATTTTCTCATTAGTTTTTCTTAATAGAAGCTAGAGCTTTTTCGTAAGATGCTTTTGCTTTTTCTTGCGTACGAACTTTTTGTTCATATACACCTTTAGTATCTAGGATACGTGAACTTTCTTGATTTCTACGAACTTGTTCATCAGCAATTTTTTTAACATACTCATCATGAGTACTAACTTTAATTTTATGTTCTTCTGTTTTAACATCAATACCGACTTTTTTTAAGAGTTTCGATACTTTGATCTAGTTTATCAGTTTTAGTTTCTGCTTGAGCAGTAACATTAGCACCACCGACCAAAGTTGCAAACCCAGCTACTGATGTCGCAATAATTTTTTTATTCAATGATTTCTCCTCCATATAATTATATTTATAGATATACCAATTATAACACAGAGTTATAAGAAACGCAAACAAAAAAAGAACCTAATTAAAGGTTCTTTAATGTATTTTATTTAGATTCTTTCTTTAAATCCATTTTTCTTTTCGCAAGCATTAAAGCTAGTGCTAAACTTACCATAGCAAATGGTGCAGTAGATTCCCCACCTAAACCAGTATCACTTAGTTTACCTTGCTTAGATTTAGTAACAGGTTCATCACTTGCTTTTGCTACGTTACCGCTAGATTTTGTTGATGAAACTTTATCAGAAGATGATTTATCTGAAGTTTTACTACTACCATCTACTTTTACACTTCCATTTACACCTTCTTTAGTAAATAGTTGAGCAGTATTAGTTCCTTTAAGTTCACCTTTTTGAACTCGTTTTTCAACATCTTCTAATACATCTTGTGCTACTTTTTCATCTGACGCACGAAGAACTTGAAGACTTACATCACCAACATTACTTGTTTTAACAACATTATCTAATTGTTTTTCTTGTAGTTTTTGTATAAGCTTCGTAAGAATCAACTAAAGTAGCTTTATCGATATTATCAGGATTTTTCCCTTGTTCTTTCAAATAAGCTTTAAAATCATCAACTTGACTTTCTGGTAAAACTTTTTTAGCATTTTCTAATATTTTGTTCTCTTGTTCACTAGAAAGTTTTTTATCAGTGCTAACTACATAATTAAGTTTAAGATCACGATTATCAGCATTAGCTAATTGTTTTAAAGAAGCAGCAGTTAAAACATCTTCATCAGTTTTAGCCCCGTCAAGAACTTTATCAGCTTCTTCGTTAATTTCTTCTTTAGAACCAAGTTTTAATTGAGCACTTTCAACCTGTGGACTCACTGGTTTGTGAACTTTTGGTTGTCTTGGAGCACTCTCAACGATATCATACGTATCATCAATATATTTAGCTTTTTTTCTTCTGGTGGTAGTTTACGGAAAGCTTCATCAGCTTTTTCACGTTCAGTTTTCTCTACTTCAGTTTTTAAGTTTTTGGTACTTCAATATCTTTAACTTTAGGTACTTTAGTTTCTTTTGGTGAACTTTCCTTAGATGTTTCAACTTTAGGTACTTCAACATCTTTTAGCTTCTTTAGACTCAACTTTTTCATTTAAGTTTTTAATATCTCCAGTATTTTTTTCAACTTGTTTTTCAAGTTCAGTTTTAACTACTTTTTGTACCACGTTTAATAACCCCGTCTTGTTTTTTTCTTTAATTACTTTTTCTTCAACTTTAAGTTGTTCTACACGGTGTCCTTTAATAGTTTTTCCAAGTAGTAACTTTTTTTCACGAAGCCCATCTTGACCAGCTACTACAACTATTTCTTTTCCTTTTTCAAGTGTATCATCATCTTCATACTTAATTGTTCTTGCTTCTACAAAACTTTCTGTTAATATATCTTCACCGACAGTACCAACTAATTTAGGTGTATTATCTTCAATAACTTTACCATAACTGTGTTCATCTGAATATTCAACACCTGATTTTTCCCCAGCTGGTTTAGTTTCCTCAGTTGGTTTCGTTTCTTCTGCTGGTTTAGTCTCTTTTTGGAGTCTCTGTTTCTTTCGGTGTTTCTGTTCCTTTTGGTGTTTCTATTTCTTTTTGGTGTTTCTATTTCTTTTTGGTGTTTCTATTTCTTTTGGAGTCTCTGTTTCTTTTTGGAGTCTCTGTTTCTTTTTGGAGTCTCTGTTTCTTTTTGTAGTCTCTGTTTCTTTTGTAGTCTCCGTTTCTTTTGGAGTCTCCGTTTCTTTCGGTGTTGTTTCAACTGGTTTTGTTTCAGTTGGTGTTGTTTCAACTGGCTTAGTTTCAGTTGGAGTTGTTTCAACTGGTTTTGTTTCAGTTGGAGTTGTTTCAACTGGTTTTGTTTCAGTTGGTGTTTCAACTGGTTTTGTTTCAGTTGGAGTCGAGTCAACTGGTTTTGTTTCAGTTGGAGTTGTCTCAACTGGTTTTGTTTCAGTTGGAGTCGAGTCAACTGGTTTTGTTTCAGTTGGAGTCGAGTCAACTGGTGTTTCTGCTGGTTTTGGTGCAACTGTTTCTTTCGGTGTATCTGTTATAGGTTTTTCTTCACCTGTTAAGATACTTGATCCAATTTCAGCACCTTCTTTAAAGTTTGCAATTGAATAAGAATAATTAATTGTATATTTTCCTTCCACTAACCCATGTACAGTAGTGTCAACTACACCATCTTTAATTTCTAATGGTACTTTTTGAACCATCTACTTTAACAAGTTCAGCAGATGTAACTTTGAAATCGCTACCTTTACCAATTTCAATTTGTGCATAACCCTAATTTACCATCAGTTAAGTTTTTCAATTCTAAACTCTATAACTTTTTCGTTATTAATTTCTTCAGCTTGTGCAGTTGTACCTACTAATGAAGCAAATCCAACCATACCAACTGGTATTATCACTTTTTTCATGAAAAAAATTCTCCTTCTTTAATATATATATTATAATATGCTCTCATTATAACATAATTTAAAAAAATTACAACTTTAAAATTACAATAAAAAAAGAACTAAATTTCTTTAGTCCTACTTAAACAAATCATCGTCTTCTATATCTTCGTCAATATCAATATCATCACCTAGCAATAATCGTTTTTAATTCAGCGAAATCATAACAAGAATCCCTAATATCTTGTTTAATCAAACTCACCTCACCCATTCCTTCTAATTCAAAAACTAGAATTATGGTTTCCTTCTAAGAAAAAGTCCCTTAATCTCAATAGTATCAACTTTCTTTGAAATAATTTTTTTTCAGGATTCAAATTAATAAATGGTTTAACAGTATTCCCACTAACTTCTATATAATATATATCTTCCATAGCTAACCTCACAAATTCGTTATTAATCTTCATCTATAGCTTCATCAATATCAATATTATCATCTTCTGCACCTAATAAATCACGTTTTAGCATTTCAAAATCCGATTTCATATCCCTTAATTCCTTTTTTTAATCTAAATATTTCAAACTCACTTTTTAAGTAGATATATCTTAAATTTGTTACTTATGTTCAAATTATTAATTTCATTAATAAGAGTATCAACATCTTTAAAAACCATATTTATCATAAATACTTTCTTCTTCCAAAAATAGCTTTTTTTATTAACATAAACCCCTTTATTTTTCTTCCATAATTCAAACCTCACAAATTCATTTATAATAACATTTTACCACAAATTAACAAAAAGAAAAAGGACTAGGTTTATTACCTAGTCCAAAAATCTTTCACTTTAACGAACCATACCTTCATCTAAATCAATTTCAGAATCACGATCAAGGTTTAAATACCACTCTTGAGCTTTTTAATTCTTCTCTGATTTTATCAAAGTCTTTACCTTTTTCTATCAAGTTCCATTTCTTGTTCTGGATCAATCATTTCACGAACTGTTTCTATAAACTCAACTTCGTTTTTTTAAATCCTAATTGAGTATTACCCATCTCAAGATTATTGATTACACCTTCACCGAATTTATATGCATTTTCAGGTTGTTTTTCTTCAACCCTATCACAAAATTCATCAACGATAGGTGTATCAACAAATCCACGTACACATTCTTTCAATACTTCACGAGCGATATCTTTATCATACTCACCACCGAAGATTTTCTTCATATCGTTAATGTTTTTATCAACCATAGGAAGTTTATCAGCGTTCTTTTTAAGCTGAAGTACAGATTGTGTAGCACCGTATGTTACAAACATACCTGGTCGAACAAGTTTAGGATCAAATTCAGTATCACCAATTGCAGCAAGGAAGTTGTTGGTGATAGTACCCCCCATACCAGTCCATTCAGACTTAGCAATTAAGGCTTCCATAACATCTTTGTTTTCTTCTTCAGTATACCCGTTATAGAAATGATGTTCAATATCTTTACGATTACCTTTAATTCCATCATCTGCTAATTTACCAAGAGACTCGATTACTGTTTTTTCATCTTCAAAACTTACAGCATAAGCACCATAAGATTTATCTGAATCAACAATCTTAGCTTGAATATCTTCAACTACTTTTTTAAGTTCTTCATTAGACTTACCATCTTTAAATGTTATAGACGATAAATCGATATTATTAACTAAAGCACCAGCTTTAAAGTGTGAACTATCAACTGCTAAGAATACTTTACCATAAAGATTAAGTTGTTCAGTTACAGATGAACGGTTAAAGAATTCATCAGCTTCTTCTTTAGAACTAAATCCAAGTACTTTATAATCAAGAATACCCATAGTATCTGAGTCAAAGTCACCATCAACTTGGTTAATCATAATAGGGTTAACACTTGTTAAGTTCTCACTAGCACCACCAACGTTTTTAAAACTAATTACGTTACCAGAGTGCAGTGCTGGATCTCGGTGAGCAAGTACTCTATCACTAGCTTTAGAAGTACGAATTTCATCAATACCGATACGAGGATCTGGAATAATCATTTCAGTTTTAGCACCGTTTTTAATAGCTATAGATTTAATGTTTTTAATAACATTTTCTTTAGCAGTAAGTGCTGCATAATCTTCATTACAAGCTCTTTGATAAGCTTTGTTTAGTTCGTTCGGGTTACCTTTAGAAAGTTGATCATACATTTCATTATATCTAAATGGTTGTACAGTACCTTCTTTATTAACAGCTAAACTCTTACCATGAGCACTAAGTTTCTCATTTGCAATACGAATAGGAAGTACATTTCGACCTTCTTCATCCACAATTGGTTTACCAGTAATAGCAGAAGTGATTTCAATATCACCAGTAAGTATATTAACAGAACCATCAGTAAGTTCGTTAGCTAAACGTTTACGAATATAAACAGGTGTTTTGAACTTAAATTCTGACATATCTATACTCTTATCAGCTGATACGAATGGTTGTACATTTCCTTTTTTTCAAATAACTTATCATCATCTTTAAAAACTAATACCAAGTCTTTCAGAATGTAGTACAACTCTTTCTTTATTTGATTCAATTACATCTTTACCAAGTAATGCTTTTTCGTATAATTCAACACCAACTTTACTAGCTAATGCATTTTCTATAAAGTGTTGAGAAATTACGAGAACCAGAATCTTTAGTATAGTCTTTAGCTTTATGTTCTGCAGTTTGAGGTAAGATAATGTAATGCATTTCAACAATACCATCTTTAACAACTGAACCATCATTAAGTACTAAATCTTTTTTATTACCCATTAACGCTTCTTTTGCAATACCAAGGTTAAGTCGTGAGTTAAGAGAAACTGGAGAAACAATCATATCAAGATCAGGATTGTTCTTAGCTAATTTAACTAATGGAGCTAAACGTTCTTTTTGGGCTTCTTCATCAGACATGTTTCTATCAATAACTATAGAAGATACAGATTTATCTCCGTGCATATCAATAACTTTATCCCCTGTTTGCATATCTTTAACAACTTCACGTTTCTTAATTACTTCACGCTCATGTGTTTCACCATTACGTTCAAAAGTTTCAATTTCTTTGTATTCTTCAGTGTGTTCACTAGCTAATTTTTTAGCACCAGAATCCATTAATACAACAGCGTCTTCTGCATTAAACATACCTGCTTCAGCATAAGCAACATTAACCTTAGCAATACCAACTGATGTAAGTAGTGCGTTAAAACTCATTTGGTTACGGTTAAAGTTGTCAGTAGCAACATTAAACTCGTTCATAATATCACCAAGTTGTGTATGTTTATTACCACTTGCTGTAAGTGTACCATCTGGATTAAATGTACTTCCACTAGTTAAGTAGAAAATACCACCTAAATTAGCACCGTTTGAAGTACCATATGGATCAATCAATCCTTTAGCTTCTTCATCAAGCATCATCGTATTAACAGCACCCAAATCATCAGCATATCCACGGAATGCATTCGCAAGTGAATTTGTTTTAAGTAAATCTTTTTCTAATACAACTTTATTTTTATATGCTTCAAGTAAAGCTTCACCTAATTCATGATTTTCAAAATCAGGTAAGTTACGAGATACATCTAAAATTGTTTTAAATTTAACATCACCACGAGTTAATTCATATTGAAGTGCTAAAGCATCTAAGTGTTTTTCAACTGGATCAATAACACGAAGTCTATCAATCCTACTCCCTGCCCCTTCAGCAAAATAACCAATGTGATATGGTATATAACGAGTGTTATTTGGACCATGGAATACACCATTCTTATCTACGTTTGGTAAATTAGTAATAAGTCTATCCCCTACTTTAAGTGTTCCATAACGTTCATCGTACTTAGCTTCATCAATATCAAGACGAGTCATAAGTTTACCTAAGAACGTTTCGTTATCTTTTTTAACATCTTTAAATTCATATCTACGTTTATTAGTGCCAAATTCTTTTCCAAAAATATTGCCAACAATCTCACGATTAAACTCACTACCATAAACTAAAAACTCAGGAATTTCTTCTTCAGGAACTTCATTAGAAGCAAGTTCTTGACGAATAGTTTCTCTATCATAATTTTTACCTTTTATAATCCCACTCATCTCAACAAAGAAGTTTTTATAATTGATTTTCGCAGCTCTAAGTTCTAATAACGCTTGTTGTTGATAGAACTGAAAATCCATATCTTGTGTATTTTCAACTTTACCAGCAGAAATAATTCTTGTTGGATCAGGTTCGCCTGGTTTTCTTGGTGGAACTGGTGGTGTTGGTGGTGTTGGTGCACCTAATCTACGACTTGGTCTACTTAACGCAGGACGACTAACCGAATTAGTGCCAATTTTTTTGCCAACTAACACCTCTCTTGGATCACCATTAACAAGTTCGTTTAAAACTTCAAAATGATTATCCGATTCAATAACACCGTATTTAACATCATTAACATAAACATCTTCAATATTTTTTTTAGTGATGAATCAATATTAATATTACCGTAAGGTAGTTCAACACTAATACCACGTTTAGCAGAACGTTTATTAATACGAACCTTAATGTGTGGTTTTATTAATAATAGCGTTTAGGTCAAATACTTCAGCATCACTTAAATTCTCAATTGCTGATGTCATTTCACTTCCTATTTTTTTGTTTAAGTTTATCTCGTACAGTACGATCTTTACTAACTTTTTTTCTTAATTACCATTGTCTAAATACTCCTTACTATATTCTTCAAGTTTTCTAATAAATATTCGCATCATCTCTGAGGACGGTGCTATCACTTCTAAAACTTTTTCATAATCTTCTGTTCCAAACAGTTCCAACGCAATCTTGCGTCTAACCGATTCAGGTACGTTTTGTATATTCATAAAAAAATTTATTCCTTTCAATATATTAAAAACTATAATGTTATTATATCATAGATAATCTAATTTACAAAAATAAAAAAAGCAGTTTAATGACATGCTTAGGGTCAAATGAAAAGTTAAGGTACTAATTATAATCAATGACAGTTCATAATGAGGTATAAAACAATGAACTAAAAATATATTATATCATGTATTAACTAAAAAAATCAACTAATTTTTTTAAAAAAATAATCAATTTGGACAAATTGGACAAAATAATTTCAAATAATCAAAAATTTGGACAAAATGGACAAAAATAATGTCAATTAATCAAAATTTGGACAAATTGGACAAAATAACGTCCAAATGGACAAAAATTTTTTTAAAAGTGTCCAATGTTGTTATATCAACTATCTCAAACACTTTTTGGACAAATTGGACAAAATGGACAACATATTTAAAAAAAGTCATTATAAATTTATTAATTTTTTTCTAGTGACTTTTATCAAAAAAAGTGTCCAAAAGTGTCCAAAATGTCCAAACTCATTGAGTACGACTAGTGTAGCGAGTTTGGACAAAAATTATTTTAAAAACGTCCAAAAATGTCCAAAGTGTCCACGAATTTTTATATCAACTTTATATCAATAAAAAAAGACAAAATAAGCAGTTTAGAGACTTACTTAGGTCTATTTTTTGAAAACTATTTCTAATCAATCTTAAGCCATTGCTTTAGCATCACCACTTAATTTATATCCACGTTTTTCTGGATCGTAGAATTTCCAAGCTGTATATCCACCGTTACCACTATAATGATCTTTAGTAATATATCTATAACTCCAAGTACGAGTTTCATGGTTACCATCACCACTAAAACCAGCTACGTTTTGTTCTACTATTAATATATCACCATTTTCAAATACGTGTGATACTACTCCTGTATGTTGTTCACCAGCACCAGTTGAAAAAGCAGCACCAGCTCTAGGTTCACTATCAGCAGAACCACCAAAAGCAACTACTAACATATCAACTACTTCAAATCCGTTACCACGAGTATTTTTAAGTGAATGTTTTCCGTCTTTTTCCCATAATCTGTACATTAAATTAACAGTTAAGTCAGTACATTGCCCGTATGAGTAACATAATAATTCCCATGAAGCACTATCTTTATATTTTAATCCAACACTCTCAGGATTTAATGCATACTCTTTTAAGTCATCAGGTAATTTATCATGTTTCCACATAGCTGGTTCTTTATAATTAACTTTACCAGTCTTGTGAGCTGCCCAACCTGTACCACCTGAATGTGAATCTTGACATTTTCTTACAACCTGACTATCAGAAGATTTACCATCTTTTTTACCACCAGATTTACCTTTACCAAAGTTTTCATTAAATTTACTAGCATCAAATTTTACTTTAGCTTTGTTAAATACTTCATTAGCTTTTTTAGCATCTGATTTTTTCTCATCTTGTTTAATAGCACCAGGTGCACCACGTTCATAAGCTTGCCACATTAGAGTTGCTTTTTCTGGATCTGTCTCTTTAGCCATATCTTCAAAACTGTGATTTCCACCAGTCATATCCATTGAAGCATTCCAATCCCCACCAGCAATTGCTTTAGCAACAAACTCATTCATCTCACGAGCATTTTCCCACTTCTCGTCTTTCAAATCAGCAAATTTAGAGTAAGGTGTAAATTGGTAAATACCTCCACCACCTTCAGCTTTACCAGTCTTACCTGTTGGATAACCTGCACCAACTAAAGGAACAATACCAAATTTAAGTGAGTTTTCTTCAACTATGTCCGCATAATGTCCTTCAGCACGTCCAACTACTTGCCATCCACCTTCTGTATTTGTCCAACCGATAATACCAGCAGCTGCTTCACCAGAAAGTCCTTTTGAAGTCCATAAATCAAACGCTTCTTTTGCGTTTTTATAAGCTTGTGTACCTTCAGTTAACCAGTCTTTTCTACTTGGTGTTTTAGAAGAAACTTTACCACTACTTCCATTCTCACTAGATTTTGATTTATCACTATCACAGTCCATAAATAATACTATTACTTTTTCTTTATTATTAAGTTGACCGTTATTAACTTGACCAGCTCCAAGTAACCCGCCAGTTGCACCAGCACCATTACCTACGTTAAGACCGTTTCCAACAGCTTCACTATTTTCTAATAAATCAGCTTCATCTTTAGCATTAAGATTTCTCTCAACAACCCCAGCTTCACTTTCGATCTTAACATTATTAACAGCTTTAGCTGTACTAAACAAAGCACCAAAAACAATTATTAATATCAACCAACCGATTGGTCCAAGAGCTAAACACCAACGCACAAACCTCGTTACACCTTTAACAGCTTGTTTAACTCTTTTAGCTATTTTTTTCGTTTGTTTATAAGCTTTTTTACTTTTCTTATAAGCTTTTTTCGTTTCATCAATAGCACCACCGTCATCAGTAACAAGTTTATCTAAAGCTTTTTAATCCTTGCTTTTTACCAAATTCAGCTACACCACTTTTCGATTTAGGAGAACCATCTGGTGAATTAGAATTAGTACCGTTTTTATCAACATTTTTATCCTTACTCTTATTCTTCCCACCATTTTCTTTTTTAGCTTCTTCATTAACTTTTTTTAAATCAGCTTGTTCGCTTGCTCGTTTTTCAAGTGACGTACCACCCGAAAGAGCTTTTGCCATTGTTTCATCATTTAAATTCTTCACAAAAAAATTTCACCTACACTTTTTCTTCAAAATATATTATCATTATATCATAAACTTAAAAAAAGGAAAGTTAATTAACTTCCCTCTATCTAATCATCAAAAAAATTCATCATCGTGCTCATCTTCCATAACGAATTCATCACTAAAGTCAGGTTCATCGTCAAAAAAATAGGTTCTTCGAAAAACAGGTTCATCGAACACAGCTTCTGATACTTCGTTAACCACTTCAGTAGTTGTTTCAACAGTTTCTTTAACTACTTTTTTTCAACAATAGATTCATCTTTTTGAACTTCTTCTTTAGCTTCAGGTGTTCCAAATTCTCGCTTAATATCTTTTTCAACTCCGTAAAGTTAAACTTATCTAATATTATTCAAATAATTTTTAAATATTATCTAAATAAGTAACTTTTTCCTTTCTTTATTATTTCAAATAAAAATAGTGTTACGGTTACTATATATTAAGTTTTGAAGTTATAACTATTTCCAGACAATAATCACAACCAAAAACTACTAAAAATTTAAAAAAACTTTGATTTCACATGACTTCGTATCTAGTCTACATCATGTATCATAAGTTAAAACTATACTAGTCTAAGTTATAAAAAAACGTCTAGCAATAACATAACTTGCACCACTATGAATATTTAGTTTCATATCATAACAGTATTTATTATTTGCTATTTTTTTGAAGTGTTGTATGGTTTCACAAGTGATAAACCAACACCTAATTTATTACAGCGTGTTTCTAAGAATTTTTCTGAATTTGCTAAATTTTTAAAGTATTAATCATACGATTATAATGTTTTTTTGTTCAGTTTTTTTTCTTTTTTTGTTTTTTTATTTAAAGATTTCAAATCTTCAATAACAATATCTTTTCCAAATTTTATTGCAAAATCTACTAAATCTTTTACAAGATGATGCATTGAGTTTTTTTCGTTACGCCAGATTTACCTTTGTGAATATAATCTATTCGGTCTAAATTTAATAATTTACCATGTTGATCAATTTCACTAATTGTAACAAATCCTTTATTAAAGTCAACACCAATTACTCCATTAGAATTTCTTGTTTTAGGTTCTGAAGTAATTCTATACATTATTTGCAATTGTAGAATTTCATTTCTTTTAATTATTCTAAATGATAATGGGTTAGATTTTTGGTGACTTAAGCGTTTTAAGAATTTCTCTTTTAGCAACATTATCCTTTATAATAAACTCACCATATATATATTTAGAGTCTTTAATGTATTGATTTTCAAGTCTAACTTTATAAACGAATTTATTAAAACGTTTATTATAGAATAATTGAAATTGTTGATTTCCAAATGAATCATACTTATCACCAAGATATACAATTTGATTATCCCTTTTTTTAAAGAATAATTCTTTATTATTGTTTAATAACTTCTTTGTACCAAATGTCAACATTGGTTTTTGATCTGTTGTTTTTGAAGTTGAGTAAGTTTATTCTTTTTTTCATTTGAAGCCAAAACAATTTGATTTTTAAGCTTCTTTTATTCTATGTTTTTTTAGTTTTTTTGGATTGTTTAATATTGCTTTTTGTTTTAATTATCTTAATATTTATTTTCTTTATATTTGTAGCATAAGTTGAATGTAAATAATCACCAGATGCGGTAGATAGTTTTAAAAATCTTTTTTTAGCTGTGGTAACAATTGCTTTTTGCAAATCTATTTGTTAATTTATATTCTTGTTTTAATCTATTTCGATATTTATTTAAATCTTCACCATTTAAATCATGATTCAAATGATGAATTGTTCTACGTACTAAAAAAAGAAAAATAGAGGTGTGACTTCATCAAAAATATTTATATAGTTGTTCATTTTTTTATCTTTATATAACAATGAATTTGTTACTAATGTTATATTGTTACGAGTCATATTCAATTCTCCTTTCATCAAATTTTTATATATTTATATTATAACATATGTATTTTAAAAAAAGTCAAGACTTGACAACTATTTAAAAAGTATATTATAATTAATATAAGAAGGAGATGATTATAATGATTCAAACAAGAACATGTACGTACGATATTACTTACCATATTGTTTTTTTGTAACAAAATATAGAAAGAAAAATATTTAATAATGATAAAAGAAAACAAGAATTAAAAAGAAATTCTAACAAAAACTTTCTGAAGGTAATAATTCAACAATTATTGAAATAGAAATTGTAGATGATCATATACATATGCTTGTATCAATACCACCTAAAATCGCTGTTTCTGATATTGTTAAAAAAGCTTTAAAGGGACAAGTGCTAGAGAGTGGTTTAAACTTTATCCAGAAGATAAATTAAAAACTATATAAAGGTCATCTTTGGTCACCAAGCTTTTTTTGTTAAAAACTGTAGGTTCAGTTAACAAAGATATTGTTTTTAAATTATGTTAAAAAAATCAATTAACTGATGAACCAAAAATAATATATTTCATACCCGATTCATCTCTGCATTAAAAATACCGAGTTTTCTCGGATATTATAACCAAAAAAAGAGTTAGAATATCTAACTCTAATAAATCAATTCCATGAAATCTTCTTCAAAGTTTTTCCATTTCAGGATCAAATATATCTTCACCAAATTCTGGTTCTTCAAATATCGGTTCATCTATCAATTCTTCACTTATTTCATTTACTACTTTGGTACTTACATCAACCACTTCTTTTGTTACTGAAGCGATAATAGACTCATCACGAATACTTGCTTTTTCTTCTGGTTTACCATGTTCTTCAAGTATAACTTTTTCAGTTTCCTCAACTCCCTCACGCATTCCAATTGGACCAATTTCATGAAGTAGTTCATCAGTTGACATATTAACTTTATCCTGAAGTCTAGCAAGAATAGTCATCTCATAGTGAAAAGCTAATTTCATCTGTTCAACTGAAGCATTGTATTTAGCTTTTTTCGGACGTTCATACTCTGGAATATAAGCTTCATCCAAAATATAATCAGTAGCATCAAGAACTTCTTGTGTGAGTGGTAATTCATCTAACTTTCTATTTTCAACTGAAGCGTATTCTCTAAAATGATTAACAAACTCACTTGGAAATTCGTCTAATGAATATGTGTTATTTTCAGTTCTAAAAAAACATTGTTTTTTTAAAAATCCATAATTGCAATAATATCTTCAGGTTCGTACCCTATTTTTCTTAAAAATAAAGTTTATCTCGATCACTAAATGAAGTATATTCATATTTCTCAATTTCTTCTTTAAAAATTTTTTTCATATATTACCTTTCTTTAATTATCGTTCTAACCCTTCTTCTTGTTCAACTTTATTAAGCTCATTCATCACAGCAACAAATTCTTCTTCTGTAATTACATCTTTAACTTCGTACTTATCATACATATCAATAAAATGCTGCATATCACTTATTTCATTTATATCATTATTAAACTTGTCAATATAATTAGTAACATTTCTAAAGTTATGTTTATCTTCACCCATATCTAAACAGTACACACAATACATAGCATCTTTATTGTCATACTTATTATATAAATCATATTCACCAAGTTCACCATTTGCTGATCTTGCGTAATCATCCATATCCCACTCTATAGGTAACGTTTCAACATCCACGTTTCCATAAGTTTCAACACCATAAACTTCAAAATTAATAGTATCCCCAGTATATGTTCTTTAATATCTTTTTTTTCATAATATCACCTCACATTAGTGTTTAATTGACCAATCACGAGTATTGTTTCGTTTTTGAACATTCTCATTAATCTCAGCAATTTGTTTAGCAAAATCATCTTCACTAAACTCTACTTCAGTTTCTTTATTAAATTCATTAAGTAATTCCACTTCTTCTTCGAAGTTCTCTTGTTTAATATCCTTCTCATGAACCTCGTAAACTTCCTCGATTTCACCTGCACGCTTTTGACCACCTTTTTTATTTAAATTATCTTCAAGATTTTCCACAAAATCTTTTTTAAGTTCATCTTCACGCTCGTCTACATCATAAAAATCAAACGGGTTACGTGTTTTGTTATAGTTTTGTACTTTAGCAAGTTCTTTTCTAGTTAAACGAAGATTTTCTTCAGCGACTGTTGTATCTTTTTTATAGAATCGATCATCATCAATTTGTGCTTCAATCATTTTTTCACTAGCACTAAGAACCTGTTCATAATGCTCTTTAACACGTTGTTTTGGAGTAACTAATGTATACTTATCTTCAAGTTGAGTTTTCTTACTCATAAGCTCTTCTCGTCTAGCGTTAAGTTCTGCTAACTCACTATCAATATTACTAATAGTATCAACATCACGCATTACACCAACCATCTCGTTACGTTTTAAACTATCCCCGTCACGAAGTGTTTGCCAGAATACCGTAACACCAAGACCAACTGATCCGCCGTATTTACCTAAAAACGTATCACGAGAACTATCAAGAATTTCTTCATATGATTTATTTTGGTTATAACCATCAATTACTTTACGTCTTTCCTCTGGTGTACATTCGTGATAGAATTTTGCAAATTCTGTTGTGTCTGCTGGGATTTCCGACTCACGAGCGTGTTTTTCTCGTCTTTTTAGTTCTTTTTGGTTTTGGTTTGTCTTTTGTTTTGGATTTTTTTCCTCTGGCTGTGCTTGCGTTTGGCTGTTCTCTTTTGCTTGAGCTTGCCCTTGAACTTTCCCATTTAACTGATTTCTCAAAATCGCATTTTCCTGACGTGCTTTTTCAAGTTCTACTTTTAAGTGATTAAGTTCAGCAGATGTATAATCACGATTTCTTGTTGGAGCAAGTGGTCTACTAATTCTAGCACCCTCTTTATCTAAATCACTGTTTCCAATAAATAGTTTAGATAATTTTGGAGGATTTTGTGCAAATTCACGTCCTTTTTCTATACCAAGAAATCATTTTCTGAACTGTTTTTACTTTCACTTTTTTTGCATATTCTTTAAATTTATCTTTTGAATTTTTTTAACTGTTTTTAACACTTGTTTTTAACAGTTGTTTTTTTCCAATATCATATAATGTATCTGATAATGTAGGACCAAACGCTTCACGTCTTAAATCACGTGCTTTTTTTATATTTAGCTACACTACCTTTAACTTCTTTAAAAATAAGCCAATTTCAATTACTTCCTTTCAATCAATTATTATAAGTTGATTATATCATAGAAAATAATTTTGACAAAAATAAAAAAACGAAGATTAAAAAAATATAATCTTCGCCAAAAAGAAAGAACTACTTGCAAAAAAAGTAGTTTAACGACTTGCTTAGGTCGCATTCTGTGTAAATAAATATTTAATTTAAATCGCTAAATGAAACCTTTAAACAAGCTTCATAAAAACTTGGTATAGATTAATTATATAAAAATAATCAAAAGTCATATACCTCTAAATTAAGATCTTATAGTTAGAGTATAATCTATATATTCAGAGTATATCATAATTAAGTCGAAAAGTCAAACAAAAAAAGCCTAATTAATTTAACTTAAACCCTCCAGACTACAAAAAGATTGTTAAATTAACTAAACTAGTAACAAATATTATTAAATCTATATATTATTTTAACATAAAAAATGGGAATTAGTCAAAAAAATCTCAAAAATAAATAAGCAGTTTTAAGACTTACTTAGGTCTAAAAAAATAATCAAAAAAAGGAATATATTTAATTTGAAAAAAATGTTAAATTAGGTTGGTTTTTATTTTTTTCAAATCTATAAGCAGTTTAATGACATGCTTAGGTCACTTTGTAAATAAATCTTTAATTTAAATCGCTAAATGAGGAGCTAAAAAAACTTCTCATAAAAACTTGGTATGTATTTGAGTGTTTTTGTATCGTTCAAAAATTAACATACCTCTAAATTGCTTAAGTCTAATTGTTCATACCATAATGATATCATATTAAAAAAGATTTTTGTCAAGACTTAATTCATAAAAAAATAATAAAAAAAGAAATAACATTATTTTGTGTTAAATAACATTATTCCTTCATTATGCACAATTTTATTAATTATTAATTACTTGAAGATTCTCTTAATTTCTTGTTTTCATCTTTTTAATTTATTGTAATTATCTTTAAGCTTAGTTACTTCATCTTGAAGTTTGTTATTATCTTCTTTTACCTTAATATTTTTCATCTGTTAATTTTTTTCGATATCTTTTTTTAAGTGTATCTAATTTTTTTGTACTTTCTTCCGTTAGAGATTTCTTTTTCTTTTTCTAACTTGTCGTTATAATCTTTTTCCATTTCATCACGAGCTTGTTTTTTTAGCTTCTTCAAGTGCTTCTTTTTGTGCAATTTTTTTGTTTTTTTCTTCCATCTCTTGTTGTTTTTTTCTACGACTTTCTATTGTTTCTTTAGTTAATTCATTTTTTTCTTATCAAGTTCTTCTTGAGTTAATTTTTTTTGTTCAATAGCTTGCTGTTTTGCTACTTTGGTGTGCGAAATATAACCACCAATAATACCACCTAATGTAGTTAACGTAACAGCAATACCAACTACCCATATAATTATTTTCTTACGAGCATCTTTCTTACGTTTTTCCTCATGTTCTTCATCTGTCATGTCTAAATCATCTTCGTAAACATCATTTAATCTTTTCTTTCTTTTAAATAAATTCATTCAAAATTTTTCCTTTCTTTATAAAAATACGAACTCCCATAAGCGAACTTTCCGTAAAATTACCTACAGCACGAGAGTCCTGACTCACATCACGGTTATCACCCATTACAAAGTAATACCCTTCAGGTACAATTGTATCAAAATTAACCACGTTAAACTGATGTACCCTATTCTTATCCAACTTATCCAAATAACTTTCTTCATACTTAACATCATTAATATACAGTACACCATCTATTACTGTTACTTTATCACCAGGAAGACCAATTACACGTTTAACAATATTCTTACTCTCCCCACCGTCAGTAAGTCTCTCTTTAAAAAAACAGCTATATCAAATCTGTTTACTTTCTCTTTTTTTAAGAAGTATAAACTGTCCATCTTCAAGTGTTGGTTGCATTGACGGTCCATCTACTTTAACTAGTGTGAAATTAAGTCTAAGTATCATTATTATTGTAAGTATAATCAAACCAATCGTAATATCCGTTATAGGTGAATGTAATTTCTTATGATTATATATACTAATTTCTTCTGCGTCAACACCCATTGCTTCAGCTAATTCTTCATTTCGTTTCTTTAAAAAAATTCTTCATCTTTTTTTCTATTAAAAAAATCCCACGAACGTACCTCTTCCTTCTTTTTTTATTTTTTTATATTCACTATTATATCACGAAAAAGTATTAATATGTCAACAAAATCTAATTGAAATAAAATTAAAAAAACTAGTCTAAATTAAGACTAGTTTAAAAAAACATTAACCACGATAAGCTGATGTGTTAGGAAGTTTTTTAACAACTTCTTTTGTTACCTCTTGTTTTTTAACTTCTTGTTTTACAGTTGCTTTTGGTTTTTCTTTGTAGATATCTTCAACAACTTTACCTGTTCCGTATTCCGTTTGTTTATATCGTGGGAATTTTTTTAGGATCGTTTAAAGGATTTTTCATCTTTGTTTGCACGACCTTCTTGGTTAGTTTTTAAATCTTCACCATCTAAAACACCGTTTTTATTAACATCTTCTTGTTTATATTCAACTGAAGGTACATTAGTGAATTCAGCTAATGCGTATGTTGAAGGTATTGCAACAAGAGTAACAACAAAAAGCACCTAATATTGATTTTTTTTAGCATATTTACTTTCCAAAAATTACAAAAAAATTCTTGTAATCCCTTTCTTCTTTAATTTAATAATATTTTTATCACAATTCTAATTAAATTACAAGCATTAAATTAATAATTATTGAACAAAAATAGATAAAAAAATTACATGAATTGGATAAAAATAGGTACAACTTGACAAAAATTTGGACAAATTGGACAAAATTACCTTCATTTGGACAAAATTTTTTTAAAAAGTGTCCAATGTTGTTATATCAACGTTTTTAAGCACTTTTTGGACAAATTGGACAAAATGGACAACATATTTGAAAAAAATCATTTTTAAATTTATTAATTTTTTTCTAGTGACTTTTATCAGAAAAAAAGTGTCCAAAGTGTCCAAAAATGTCCAAATCCCGCTCTAGGACTGGTGTAGAGAGTTTGGACAAAATTATTTTAAAGTGTCCAAAATGTCCAAAGTGTCCACGAATTTTATGTCAGTTTGATATAAAGAATTTAAACAACAAAAAAAGAAGATCAATTAATGACCTTCTTTAATTTAATATTAGTTTAGAAAAAAACCCACCGTAGCAAGTTCTCTGATTAATCTGCACTATTATTATAGCAAAAATTATTCTTAATTGTCAAGCTAATTTAAATTCTATCGTTAATTGATTCAACATATTCATTTATAGATTTCAATTCACTTTTAACTTCACGCATTTGTTCAACCATATTCATTTTGGCTTCTAAGTACCGAATTCATTCTATCAAGAACCATATCAGGTTCAGAATACGTCATATCATAATCATCTAAATAGTTTTTTTAATAGCTAAATTAACTATATCATTCATTGACATAGATTTATCATTAGCAAGCGTTGATAATCGTCTTTTAGTTCTGTCTGTTAATCTAATTTGTAAACTCTCTGTACGTTTTTTTCATCTATTTCACCTCACTATCTTTATTAATTGATTCTAGAAATTCATAGTCTTCTTTACTTATTTGAATCACATCACCTTTTTTTCATTTGTTAATGTTACTTTTTTTCAAAAAAAGTCTTCATAATCTAATTTAAAAAAATTTGAGGATTATATTTACTTATATTTTTCATTTACATATCTATATTCCTTTGGAAGTTTATCAATAACTACTTTTGATCCATTAACTTCAATATATTCAGAAATTTCATATAGTTTTTACTTTTTTTCTATATGCTTGATTAAATAACGTGCATAGAAAGCTAAACAGACAAAAAGAAAAACCCACATATCAAACCTAACCATTCAGGAAAATCATAATTAAAAAAATATTTCCAAAAAAACCTTTCAAAAACCAACATGATTAACAAAAACAATAACTGATACTGTGTACCAAATAGGTGGTTTTATTCTTTTTATATATCATATTAATGCACCCCTTTCTTTTTAAAAAAATTTAGTATCTTCTTCACTTAATTTAATTTTTTTCCACCGTCTTCTGCAACTAAATAACTAGCTTCATAATATTTATCTGTTTCAAATTTAAAAAAATATTTTTTTTCATAAGATTTTGGTTCTTTACCTGTTAAAGATTTTTACAAAATAATATTTACCATTATCTTTATTAGGATCAAGCACATCAATAATTACTTTATCGCCATCTACTTTAATTTTATCACTAATAGTAGATAATGAAGTTTGTTTATATTCAACATGTTCTTTTTGTTGATGTATAACCACAAACCCCACAAAAATACAATAAATATTCCAAACATCAAACTAAGTAAATATAAAGGATTGAATTCATCTACAACCATCGCAATGATACCGAAAAAAATCAATACCCCACCTATAGCAGCAATTTGAGTGACATCACTATATGATATTAAAGGTACATTTGTTACAACTTTTTTTCGAATAACATATTATTTCGACCCCTTTTCTTTCAAATATTTAATATCTTCTTTTGATAAATTGTAATAACTACCATTTTCTTTAATTAATTTACCAGATTCATATAAATCGCTATATTCAAATTTAAATATTTGACGACTATCTCTATTTGCTTTTTCGTTTTTCCAAATTCACTATCATCATTAGAGTACTCATGATACCCATATGGTTCATCTAATTCATTAATTACAACTTTCTCACCGTTAAACGTTATTTTATTATCAATTTTTAGATAATGGTACTGTATTTGAACGATAGTTACCACTAGTTGCCATCATAAATGTTACAACTGCACTTATTAACGTTAAAACCATTAATATAACCGTAATAAAAACATCCGCAATCTTCGTCTAACTTACTAGATGATTCAACCACTACTGTCTTAAACCATAAAAACAGTTAATATTATTAATAATATTGTTAAAATTAAATATATTACCGAATAATTTAACCAACTAATTCCATATAATTTTACTTTTTTTCTAGTTCATATATCATTTTATTTCACCCCACGTTCTTTTTAAGAATTTCGTATCATCATCACTTAATTCGTATTTACGACCATATTTATCAATCAAATAACTAACATTATATGTATTATCTTCTTCAAAAAAATTAGTACTTGTTTTTTTCCTGACCATTTAAAAATATCTTCATCATAACCAATTCGATTACCTTTTTAAATCTTTATAATAATAATTTTTCAGGTAGTTTATTAATCATTACTTTATTACCCTCAACTTGTATAATAGAATCAATTTGTTTTAACCTGGCATCTTGATATTGACCACGACTTAACTGAATAAAAAAATGAAATTAAGAAAACAAACATTATAATCCCCCATGAAATTGATAACCGAATATAATTATTTATTCTGTCCATAATTCCATATAATATACCCCTATCACCAAAAATCAAACAACCAAATAAGTACTAAACCCCATGTTATTATACCTAATGGTAATGATATTATCATTGTATAATATAATATGTTTGAAAAATAGATCCATATATGTAATCATTTAACGCACCCCACGTTCTTTTTAAGAATTTCGTATCTTCTTCATTTAACTTAATTAAATGACCGTTTCTATCAATTAAACGATCTTCATTATAAAAAAATCACTATGAGAAAAATTCGAATATATGTTGTTCATTAGCATTTAATGTAACATTTATTTCATCAAGTTTTTTTAAATCGGTAATTTTTCAGGTAATTTATCAATAGTTACTTTATTACTTTGTACAGTTATCACATTTGATATTTCTGATAATGGTTTTTACTTTTTGTATTATCTGTCCAAGACCCAACCCAAAAACCATAATCCAACTAATGCACATAGCATAATCACTAACAATCCTAATACTAAATTAACGAACTTACTGTAAATTATATTTCGCCAGTTAAACAAAAATAATAATTATAAATAATGCTATTGTTATAAGTATAGCAAAAAGCAATAACTTCTCTTGTTAACCACGGCAAACCTAAATAATATATTCGTTCTGTATATTCTATCATTTAATGCAGTCCTTTCTTTTTTTCTTATTTATGTCATAATTATATCACACTTTATCTTAGAGTGTCAAGTATTTTTGTTAAGTTATTATATCAAATTAATATAAGAAAAAAATCCTTAAAATAATCAATTTGGACAAATTGGACAAAATTACTTTCATTTGGACAAAATTTTTTTAAAAAGTGTCCAATGTTGGTATATCAACGTTTTTTTAAGCACTTTTTGGACAAATTGGACAAAATGGACAACATATTTAAAAAAAGTCATTTTTAAATTTATTAATTTTTTTCTAGTGACTTTTATCAAAAAAAGTGTCCAAAGTGTCCAAAATGTCCAAACCTATTGATACGACTGGTGTAGCGAGTTTGGACAAAATTATTTTAAAGTGTCCAAAATGTCCAAAGTGTCCACGAATTTTATATCAGTTTGGTATAAGGTTTCAATTAGTGGTTTTTAAACTATATTTAATTAACTAAAAATGATACTCCTAAAAAAAGACAAAAAAAGAAGATCAAATTAATGACCTTCTTTAAAAATAAGAAAAAAATATACATGGAAAAAAAGAATAAATATATTATTCACTTTCTCATAGTAGTTTTATACCAATAACCACTATATTTATATTACTACAAATTCTTTAATATGTCAACAAAAAAAGAGGTCATAATGACCTCATGGTAAAAACTAATTTAATAAAAAAATATAAATTTAATATAATTAAAATATAAATATTAAACATTAAGAAAGGACTGCTAATAGCAGTTATGTTTATATTATATCATAAGAAAAAAATAATTTGTCAATAGAAAAAAATAAAAATTTAAACAATAAAAAAATAAGCAGTTTAAAGACTTACTCAGGTCATTTAAGAAAGGTGAATGTTAGATATACCCACCTATGATTCACAGCTAAATATATATTATCATAAAATTAACCACTTGTCAATAGAAAAAAAGAGGTTTAAAAAAACCTCTAAAAAAACTTTTATCAAATATTTTTTTAAACCTTATTCAAAAAAATTAATTAAAAACAAAAACAAGCAGTTTTTAAGACATGCTTAGGTCTTCAGAAAGGCACACAATCGACATCCCTCAGCGTCCCATCGCCCACTTATTATATTATCACAAATCAAATTATTTGTCAATAGATTTTTTTCAAAAAAATTAACAAAAAAATAAGCAGTTTTTAGACTTACTTAGGTCTTTTTTTCTGTAAACAGCATCAGATTAAGCTTCGTTCTCGACTTTCGTACGTTTAGATTCATCAACTTGTGGACCTTTACCTGTTAATGTAGGAAGTTCACCGTAGTATTTAGCAAGTTCTATTCCTTTAGTTTCTGGAGAATAATTACCTGCCCAACTAATCACATTACCGTCTTTATCTTTCATAGTCATAGTGAACTGATAAACATCACTAGAATCACTGTTATATACTTTAATATTATCAATAGTAAAACCTACTTTAATCATTGTATTAAGTGAAGTCATTGAACTACGATTTGTCACAGTAAATACTGGTTTAGTTGAGTTCACATAATCTCCGTTTTCTTTAGCAACTACATCAAATTGTTTAGTTACTTCATCTACAACATTTTTAGCTTCTTTTTCAGGTACTACCGAATCACCTTTTTTTCTAAAAGCTTTATTAGCTTCTTTTTCTACAGCAGCAGTATCTTTAGTATCTTTTTTAGCTTCTTCTTTTGGTTTTTCTTCTTCTTTTTTCACTTCATCTTGTTTTTGTTCATCTTGTTTTTGTTCAACTTGCTCGGATTTATTTTCTTGTTTTTGTTCTTCTTGTTTAGGTGCTTTTGCAGAAAATACCATCCAAATAATTCCACCAGCTACAGCTATTACAACAAGAATACCAACAACTTTCATCATTTTATTAATCCAAGCAACTTGTTCGTGATCTTCATCGCCTTCATCAAATTCAGGATCAAATTCTTTTTGATTCATCATATTCTGTTTCCCCGTCAAATTCAGGATCGTATTCTGTAGAATCACCACCTTCAAATTCATTATTTGACTCTTGTTCATCAAAATCATCTTCTTCATCTAAATTAGATAAATTAACTGCACGTTTTTTTCTTTTTTTCGGCATATCATCAACATCTAAGTTACTTAAATCAATACCTCCACCATCTTCATATTCTTCTTCAACTTGTTTTTTTCTTTTTTTAAAATTAAACATTTAATTTTTTTCCTTTCTATCATTATAATTACAATATCCATTATATCTGATTACTTGCTGAAAGTCAATTAATTTTTTTAAAAACAACTACAATCCAAATAACGAATAACCCAACGCTATTATTCTTTCAGGGTATATCATAGCTAAAAACCACCTGTGTAAAAAATCAAAAATCCCAAAAAAACTGTATTGCAAATTAAATTCTTTAATCGATTATCTTCGTATTCGTCATCATCTTCACCAATTGGTATATGACTTTTAATTTGTTCTGGTAATTTCTCTATTTTTTTGATTTTTTTAAATGCTTTTTCTAAATCTAAGTTTTTTTCAAATGCAAGTTTTCCATTTTCTTGTCCTTTCTTTTTTTAAAAATCTAACCATCAAAACGATGAGCAATTAAATGAGATACTTTTAGGGTTGTGTTATATTATTCTCATCATCAGAATCGTATCTATAAGTCATTAATAAACCATCACTATTAATTGTTATTTTTTTGAAAAATGTTTTTTTCTACTATTGATTTTATTTTTGTTTTCTTGAACTTGTTTTTTTACTTTACTCAAATCCAAATTCTTTAAATGCAAGTTTTTCCATCTTATTGTCCTCTAACTACTATTTAAAGAAATTTTTTTCATTTCAGAATTAGTTTTAATTTTTCTTACTCATTTTCGAAGCAACTTCTTTTTAACTCTTCACTTTTCTTTTTGTAATAACTCTACTTTTGTCAGCTGTATCATCAATATTAAGTTCATTTTAAATTAATTGGTTTTGTCTTTTTTTAACTTTAATATCACTAACATCTTTCTTTTCTTTTTTTCTTAGTTACTTTTTTTCACTTCGGTGATGTTTTCCGAAGGTTTTTTTAGATTTCGTTTCTTTTTTTAGGTTTCTTTTGTTTTTTTAGTTTCTTGTTTTGGAGTTTCTACTACCTGTGACGCACTCCCTAAAAAACTCTCTATCTATTATAAGTTTAATTCTTATAAGTTTTTTTCAAGTGCTGTTTGAGCATCTTCACTTTGATTAAGAACTAATTTAAAAAAATCTCAGAATGTGTTAATTTACGCCTAACCGTAGATGTATCAAAGAATTTAATAATATAATCTGGGATATTTTTTTAAACCTAAATGAAAAATGGTGTATTAATTTCTTCATAATTATGATCTTCTGAATAACTGTTATAAAGAGCTATTGTTTGTGTTATGTTAAGTCCGTACTGACTACCTGTAGCGTGTAATAAAACTAGTACATCTCTATAGAATATACTAAGTCCATACGGTGTAGATTTTTTTAATTTTTTTCAATTTGTCCAAATTTTTGAATTTATATTATAGTGTAATGTGTTACCCATAAATTTCTTCCTTTCTTTTTAATCGTCCACTCATTATAGCAATATCTCAAACTATTGTCAAGTGAAAACATATTTTTTTGTTCTCACTAGTTGTTCTACCCTATCGTTCCCATTAGTTGTACTACCTTAGTGTTCTACATAGTTGTTCTACATAGTTGTTCTACATAATCGTTCTAACCTGTTGTTCTAGCCTATCGTTCTATATAGATGTTCTTGTTAAAAACTGAATTCTTTTAATTTATTAATTGATAATAATAATTAATATCATATACTAGTTATATCTTATCGTTCCCTCTAGTTGTTCCACATAAGCGTTCTACATATTTGTTCCCACTAACTGTTCTACATAATCGTTCTACATAGTTGTTCTACATTATCGTTCCCACTAGTTGTTCTATATAATCGTTCCCACTAAGTGTTCTCCCTTATCGTTCTCCCTTATCGTTCTACATAATTGTTCCCACTAGCTGTTCCCACTTATCGTTCTCACTAGTTGTTCTACCTTATCGTTCTACATAGTCGTTCTACATAGTCGTTCTACATAGTCGTTCCCACTAGTTGTTCCCACAAAAATAAAAAAAGTAATAAATTTGTAACACAAAAATCATTGACAACCCAACACTTTAATGCTAAACTATTATTACGAATTAAAAAAAGAAAGGAATACTACATCAATGAACAAGAAAAAAAGGTATAGATTTATCAACAATAAATGCTGATGATACACCTATTTTAAGAAAACGACAAAAAAAACGATTAGTTGAAGAAAAAAAAGAAGACCATTCTTCTACTACTTCACCTATCGATACATTACAAAATATTAAAGCAAATAACGAAAAAATAGAACTTGGTAAAGCTGGTGAAGTTGTAGAGCCTGATGAAGATGTTATCATAGAAATGTTTGAAGACATAATTCCAGAAACAACTCCAGAAGAACCAGAGGAAACCGAAGCTGAGGGTGAGCTACAAGAATTTGATCCAGAGTACATCTTAGTTGATGATATTGAAAATACTCCACTTGAAAACCTAACTGAAATACCTAAAGAAAAACCTAAAAAAGAAGGGTTATTTAAACAACTAAAACAAGAGTTTAAGGAAATGTCTAAAGGTACTAAGATTTTCGGTGCTATTTCAATTTTATTATCACTTGTATTTCTAGCTGTAGGTCTTTTCTTCTACCACAAAAACAACTAAACAGGTAGCTGAGCCACAGCAACCACAACAACAAGTCGAACAACCTCAAACTCAACAGCAACCTATCCAAGATGATAAATCTGAAAAAGATAAGTTACAGGAAAAATTAGAAGACTCTGTTAAATCAGTTAATACACCTACTAAAGTTACGACAGAAGAACTATTTGGTGGTTATATCTTAGGTAGTACAACTTATTACCCTGATGATCCACAAAAAAACTTTATATTGACTTTACTATTAAAAGCACCTAAAGAAAAAAACAACCTCAAGCAGATGATGAAACAGCTTTAAAAAAATACTTAAAAACACTAAAATCTACATTACCTAAGATTAATGATACGATTGAAGTAAAAGACAAATCAAAAAGTGACTATGGAAATCTATAAACAAAAAAATCAGAATATCAAACTATTCTACTTTTATGACGGAGTTCCATTCGCTTATGTTTCAACAGATAAAGACCTTGTTTCAACTAACCATGTAACTGGTGAATATATCTCAAAAGTTGCTAAAGATGCTTAATAAAACATTAATATATTAAGGATATCAAATTAATGATATCCTTTTAATTTTTATCCTAAAAGAGTCTCCAGAAAAAAACTCGTCTTAATATACAGAAGTTTCCAGAAAAAAACTTCTCCGAACTTATTAAATTAATACACTACGTGGTAATTTATTTTTAAAAAAATTCATTACCTTCGGTATTTTTATTTAAAAAAATTAATTACAAGGTAATTTATTTAAAAAAATTAAATCTACATGGTATTTTTTTATAAACAAAGAACCTACCATAAGTATTTTTTTATTAATAATCTTCATCATACTAATGTATATTTATATAAACTAATCCTACCCCTGAACATTTTTGAAGCTCCACTTTCGTAGGTAATCTTCTGGTCACATTCCCTTCTAATACTAATAGATTAACTTCACAATCTACTGAGCATTATTCCCTATTTAATAGCTGCTTAGGGTTCTGTGCTCCTATTTCTAATAGAATCGCTTCTAGGTATAATACTACTCGATTCCTAATCGACTTTCTAAAGGGAATATTTAACTCTATTTTTCAATGACGATCTTCTTAAAATATTAAAACCTTAAAAAAACAACTTAAAAGACTCATTAAATATTGTTCTTTTAACTAGAGTTAAAGCTTTCGGGCGTAACGAAATTCTTACCCTAAAATCGTTCCAATAACTTCCCCCAATTCAAAACTCTAATAAAAAAACACTTTTAATAACCTTTTTCCCAGTTTTTTTAATTAAATAATTCCTAAAATGACAAAAAAAGAAGCGGCTTCAAACAACCGATTCCCTTCACAGAATTTCCGATGACCATCATAAAATTTTCGATTCTTAACATAACTGGTCCGTTAAAACAACAGATTCTCACCTAAAATTACCGAACTCATCTACAAAATTTCTGAACCACAAAAATCACCTAACCCACAAAAACCAACCTAAAAAAACTCATTAAAAAAACGTTGTTATTTTAACATTTTATTAATCCTATTACAATAACATCTTCACCCATCTCAAAAACTTCAAAAATAAAATGACACGTTTAAACACCCCTAGAATCGTTTTACACCTCTTTCTGGTGTAGTTACCTTAGAACTCTCACGAAACGCTTCAGAGGGTATCAGAAACATCTAATTCAGGTAAATTTAATTTAAAAACCTTTGACGCAATTTCTTAAATTAAAATCCACCTTTAATAGATTCGACTAGCGTCTACAAATGTAGTTATCTTAAAAGTGTTAATATAACAATGTTTTTTTGAACTTTTTCCCTAATCATCGTGATTCTACGAATCACTTAAGTTCGCATCTTCGTATGCTCACAGCTAGGTTTCCCTAGTACCCTTATACTTGAAAAATATTAATTTAATAATATGTTTGGGAGGTTTTCCGCTATGGATTCTGTTAAACCATGGGTTAAATTCACGCAAGAGTATAACCAAGGTAAGTTTTCTTACTACAAAAAATCTTATAAAAATCACGACTACTATGTTGTAATGAATCACTTATTCGTACTATGTGGTTATGTCGAAGATACAATTTCAAAACCAAAAGAGGGTCATTTCTTTGATCCATATGAACATGATTTAGACGTACATGGTGGTGTCTCTTATGACGGAAAAGCTTACTTCAAACCTAGTGACAAACGACACTTTATAGGATTTGATTGCGGACACGCTTGTGATAAAGTACCTAAATTATCTTACTTTGGTGAAAATCTACCATGGCGAAATGAAAAATACGTTGAACGCAATTGTCGAAAACTTATTAATCAACTAATTAAATTAAAAGAGGTAAAATAACATGACTACAACTCACTACTTTATTCAACAACCTACTGAACAGTTCTACAAAGAAGAATATACTGTATTCAAATCTTTGGAACAACTTCATAAATACAACAACATTGAATCTGGTTCTAAAAATATTTTGCAATTGAAATTAATCACAAATTCCAAATCATTGGTGAACCTATTGAAATTACTGAACGTTAATAAAAAGGGCGTTAATTATGAATACATTTATCGAAATGATTATTGGTTGTACTTTCATTGGTTTAATTATTTTCACAGGAATAATGGCAATAAAAATATAATCCTGTATCTTTACAATTAAAAAGAACTTGATGATAAAAATTCAAACTCTTGATAAAGAGATTGCTTATCACAAAAACATTAAGACAATTATCTAATAAATAAATTAAAGGAGATTTAATCATGGAAACATTTATTGAATTTATTAAAAGCACTCCCTGGAGGTTTTATGATACTCTTACTAATATTCATGGGCGGTTACGCTGCTGGTGGGTTTTGGAAAGATAATGATAAAAAAATAAAACATCATGAAAAAAATTAATAAACATTTACATTAAACGCTTTTTTTAAATACTTTGTTGGAAGAATACTTTACATAACTAACTTTAAGTTAACTGCCCGCTTCTTCCAAATGTTTAACATTTACAAACTATTTAAAAAAATCTACACAGGAGGTAATTAAAATGAACACAACTGAAACAACTCATAATTTTATTGATAGATTAAATGAGCAACAACAACTTGAACGAGAAATTTTTTTGAGTTCGTTAAATCAATCAAGATTAAAAAAATGCTACATTAGACAAATTCCGTTCAAATTTTATTAATCTATATGCTAATTATACGTTCTATGTACCAAATCGAAATAATTACTTAAAAACTATTTGTTTCACTTATTAATTACCTTCAAAAATGCTGAACTCGGTGACAACATTAAAGATATCCCTTGGTTTAATAATGATAATCACCCAACGAATTTTTGAAGAAAAAAATATGAATTCAATTTTATTGATAAAAGTTTTGGTAATGAATCAACAAGAATCATTACTTTGAAATTAACATTAACTGTTGTTAATAATCACTTACACGCTATTACATTAAACTAAAAAGGAGAAAACAATGTCAAAACAACAAGAAATTTTAAACCTATATAACCAACAACGTGACGATTTAAAAAAACTACTGAAGACGAAGCTAAAAAAATATTTATTATCTATCGCTCAAGATGATAATGTAAAACAATTTATTAATAGATTTTTTTCGAAATGAAAAAAATGATATACTTGACTTTAATGAGCATTTCGAATCATTATTAAATTTTTGAGTTATTTAACATTAAAATTGGTGATAAATTAAACAAAGATAATTTAATGTACGAAGTTGTTGAAAAATACAACAGATGAAGATGAGATAACACACGCTATTTTTTTGAAATGCCTTTAACATTCAAATTTAATGATTACATTTTAATCGTTTTTAAATTTATTTGTTAAAACTAATAAAGACTTAATTATTTCTGAAATTATGTTCGAAGAATATAATTCATTTAGTGCTTAAAAAAATGAGGTGAAAAAACAATGCTTAACAAAAACTATATTCCTAAAAAGTCTATTTATCTAACTTATTTAAGTTTCTTGGAGTTGTTTTAACTCTACAACTACTTTACTGTTTTTTTCTTTTAATCAAACCTACGAGAAATCTAATTTCTTAATCTCATTCATATGTGGTCTACTTTATATGACATCACGTAGACAACAAACCTACGATGAAGCGGTGCTTTTAACTAAAAAAATATAACAGTCTAATTAACGAAAAAGATAACCTAGATGAAATAACGAAAAAAATTAAATAAAAGAGGTGAATAATAATGGCTAAATTTATTAAAAATTGATGATAAACTTATTAATATCGATAACATAGATTTTTATAGAAACAGTAGATTGTATAAAAAAATAGAGAATATACAAGAATTCTATTTCAAGAACGGTTCATTTATTCTAACCTAACATTAGATGAAGTCTATAAATTAATCGAAGACGCTTCTAAAAAAACTAAGTTCTTTTAATCCAACTAACGCAAATTCTACGAATTTGCTAACGGCTCGCCTTCACCTGAGCCTTTCGTTAGGTTAGCACCTAACACCCTTTCATTTTTGAAAAAAATTTTTTTAAAAATATATTAAAGTGAGGTACTTAATTATGACAAACAAAATCGCTATCTATGTTGACGGTTCTTTTAAAACTATTAATGAACACCAATTAATCGGTTCTGCTTACGTAGTTGTTAATCCTGACGGTTCAACTGTAGAACGTAAAGTTGCCAAAGAATATGAAGCTGGTACTCATTCTTGGAATGTTACTGGTGAATTGAATGCTGTATATGGTGCAGTGGCTTACGCTTTACAAAACAACGTTCCTGAAGTTAATATTTACCACGACCTTGAAGGAAGTGCTCACTGGGCAAATAAAACTTGGAAAGCTAAAAAACCTGAAACACAAAAATATGCTAACTACATTAATCGTGTACGTAACGAAAAAGGTTTAGTTATTAACTTTATCCATGTTAAAGGTCATTCTGGTGATATGTTTAACGAAGTTGCTGATAAATTAGCTGGTGAAGCTATTGATGAATATGCTATCGCCAACGACTTATATCCAACAATGCAAATCGAAGAAACTACTCAAGAAACAGAGTTAGAAGTAATCGATATGTTCTAAGACCCCCGTTTTAGGGGGTTTAACCCCCTTTTAAAGGAGTTTTATTATGTACATCATACTACCATTTCACGCAAATCATAACTCGCATGCAGTCGAAGTCTATTCTAAAATTAAGGATATTCCTTTTCCAACCAACGTACCTGTACGTTGTTATCGTCTTAATAAAAAAATTTATAATGAGTTAGAGCTTAATTACTACAATATTCACAAAGATTACTCACACTCTGTTACTCTACCACACTTTCAAATAGCTTATGAAGTGCCTATCTATAAACACGAACTTCATAAAAAAATTTAACGTTTCTAAAACTGAACTTATCGCTATTTACGAAAAATCACGTAGAAGAACTTAATCAACTTGTGAATCTCTTTGGTTCGGTTGTGATAATAACACCGAAAAATAATTGTATCACAAGTATTTCTTATACAAAAACATAATAAAAAAATAAAGAGGTAACATTATGTACTTATCTGAAAAATACGTTCAAAGAACGTGCTTCTTATATTATGAACTCATATAACGATTTATATGAACTTACTAAACCCATTGAATCTAAACTTAGTTCAAATATTCAGGATAAAAGCTATAGAACGCTTCTTAACTGATTTTTATTGATTTTTAAACAATACCAAATAGATTATATTAGTAAAAATTTCTAGCTTTTATTTACTTGAACTACACAAAAATTAAAAATAGGTCAAAAAAATTCCGTTTGCTTTAAAAAGAGTACTTTAATTCTAAAAAAAGCTATTTCTTTTACTGTATATACTGAAAATTACGACTTTTCTTTATCTAACCATACTCTTTGGATTTATCGTGATGATAATAACAACATCATAGATATTGATTATTCTAAAAATCGTTATGGAAGAAACTTCTAAAAATCCAAAGTTTATTTCTTTAATTTTTAACCACCCTTCACGCAAATTCTACGAATTCGCTAACGGTACGCCTTTAGCTCCCCTTTCGTTAGGTTAGCACCCTAACACCCTTATAGTTTTGAAAAAAATTATTAAAAATAAATTGAGGTTCTAATGGAGGATAAAAAGAAAAATGAAAATTACTGTTAAACCATCTTACAAATACAAAATGTCTAAAGATGAATTACAAGACTACCTTAAAATGAAAAAAATCTGGTGCGTCTAAAACTAAAAAAATGGTCGTGCTTATTCACGTAAAAAAACTATAAAATAAATTATTAATAGAGGTTTTCTCATGAAAAAAATAACAACGATAACCTATTAATCCAAATTATCATCTCTACTATCCTTGCCTTTGGTGCAGGGTACTTATTTGCTGAAATTTTTTTCTTTAAAAATTTTTAGTTTCCTTCTCACCCTTAACGCAAATTCTACGAATTCGCTAACGGCTCAATTTCACCTGAGCCTTTCGTTAGGTTAGCACCTAACACCCTTATAATTTTGAAAAAAATTATTCAAACAGTCTAATGACGTATTAACTAAATAAGTATCCAATTTAGTGTATATTCTGAAAAAAATTACATAATGAATTATTAGAACATATGGTAAATCCTAAAAGAAAAAAATATACAAATATAAATGTAAATCATGATGAAATATATATTTTTATATATTTTTGGATTGTATAGAAGGTAGTCGCAGTCACCTCAAACCTGTTTGATATGATTTTTAAATAATCCGCTGTCAAAAAGAATTGGAAAAAAACAAATTCTTTAGAATTTGGAAAAGTTTAAAAACTTTAAGTTTTTAACTAACTGTCTCATCAGATAAACTATCTTGTAACGCTTATTGTGCTTAGATGACATTGTGGCTTGGCACATTTTTGTCATGTCCACAAACAAGATTCGAAGCGGTTGATACGTGCTTAGATTGTTTGAATTACAAACATTGACCTGAGTAAGTCTCTAAACTACTTAAAATAAAATATTAAAAATTACGAAAAGAGGTACTTAATTTATGTTAAACACTATTACTTTTACTGGAAATATCACTAGAGACGTAGAGCTTCGTGCTACTAAGTCTGGTCACAAAGTTTGTACTATTCCACTAGCTAACAATTCTTACGTTAACGGTAAACAAACTACTGAATACTTTGACTTCACTTACTTCTTAGCTTCTGAAGATCAATTAAAAGTTCTTAAAAAAGGTAACCAAATTACAATTGAAGGTCGCTTACGTGACAATGTTTACACTGACAAAGACGGTAAACAACAACGCCGTGTTGAATTAGTTGCTTCTCGCTTCTACTTAAACCACAGCAAAAAAACTCAAACACCTGCTTCTGCTGACGAAGCTATCTTAGACGTTCCTGAAGACGTACTAGATGAAGCTTTCGCTCCAGTTGACCCATTTGTTGAAGCTTAATTTATACTTGACGATTTAACTTATCTATGATATAATTAACTATCTTAGACCTGAGTATGTCATTAACTTCCTAAACTGCTCTTTTTTATAATTTAGAGGTATGTAAATTTTAATCATTTAAAAAATCAAAACATACCAAGTTTTATGATATTTCTTCGGAATATTCATTTTGCGATTTAAATTAAAAAAATTTATTTACTCAGTTGACCTAAGCATGTCTCAAAAAAAGGCTTTTTTTATTATTATGGGGTTCTTTACCCCGCCATGTATAACAATGAATTCTATAGTACTCGACCTAAGCATGTCTCAAAACTGCTTAATTTAAGTACCTATCATTAAACAGGGTTAACTTTCTCTAACCCTGTTATTTACTTTGGTACTTCGTTAAGGAGGTTACATTTATGTCTATTATTACTATGATGATGAATATCTTCTCTAAAAGCTAATTCATCTGAAAAATCTATGGCTGATATCTATAAAGATGAAAAAGAAACTAGAAATCTTCTTCATCAATTACCCGAACATGAACGCATTCACGTTATCAAGTTCATTGAATCTAACTACCCTCAAGGTTCTGACTTTAATGAAGCTATTGCTAATGAGACTGCTAAAAATACTTAAAAAAATCTGAGTCATCTAATTAATTTTAGTGGCTCTTTTATTTTATCTAATCAACTTATCTTTCAAAATGTTGATTAATTTCAATCACCCATATCGTAAATTCTACGAATTTACTTACGGTACAATACATTGTACCTTTCGTTAGGTTAGCACCTAACACCCTTTCATTTTTGAAAAAAATTTTTAAAAAATATTGACCTAAGTAAGTCTCTAAACTACTTAAAATATAAATAATAAATATTACGAAAAGAGGTACATATATATGCTAAACAACAAACTTACAATCGCTGGTAACTTAGGTAGAGATTTCAGATTATACAGTAAAGATAAAAACGTTGGTGAAATCGTAATCTATGATAGTAACAGTAAAGACACTTACGTTCGTGCTACGTTCTTCCCTAAAGGTAAAGCTTTCGAAACTATTGTTCCTAAATTAGTTAAAGGTGCTTTCGTTAAACTTGAATGTCACTTAGCTACTTATAGCGTAAAAGATGAAACAACTGGTAAATATACTAATACTTTACAAGTTATCGTTGATGAAATTCGTTTCTTTAACAACCCACTTAAAGGTAAAGATGTTAAACCTGTCGAAATGGTAATCGAAGAACCTATCGGTGAAATCGTTGAAGGTGCTGAATTACCTGAAGTAGAACTAGAGGAAAAACCTAAACGTACTCGTAAATCTACTAAAAAAGCTAAATAATTAGTTTGCTATTCAATCCAACAGTACTCAGGCTAAGGGTTTACCTTAGTCTCTGTACTGCACTTGTGTGGGCACGTAAGTTCGTTCAACTCGAACTGCAAGTTTAGACCTAAGCATGTCACTAAACTGCTACTCCTAACGACATTAAATAAAGGCGGAATAATACAATGATTATTACTAGGTTAACTGACAATAACCCTACGCAAAACATTGCTTATGATATCAAACAAGTTTATCATCCTAAGTCAGACGAAATGCGTATTATCTTTAAATATAATATCGGTAATACCGTTAAATCAACTCCACTGACTTCTTGCTTTTCTGATGAGGGTATCAAATACAAATTACCTGATAACCCGACTCTACAAGATATCCAAAACCAAGCTAATGCTTTAGCTGGTATGTATATCAAACAAGCCATGTTACGTAAAACTAATAAAGTTAAAAGTAACTATCATATTATCTTGCCCGAAAAAAATAAAAAAACCTGACCTGAGCATGTCGCTAAACTACTTAAAAATAAAAATAAATTATAAAAAAATTACGAAAAGAGGTACACATTTATGCAATTATCATTAACAGGACACTTAACTAGAGACATTTACGTTCACAAAACTTCTAAAGATAACGATATTATCTTAGGTCAAATCGCTACTACTGATTATGTTAACGGTAAAGAAGTTACTAACTTTGTTAACTTCCGTGCTTTCTCTACTGACTTAGCTGAAGCTTTATTACCTTACCTTAAAAAAGGTACATTAGTTGACATCGACGCTCGTGTTGCTCAAAGTAAACGTGAAGTAGACGGTGTTAACCACTATGAACAAGTTGTTATCGTTAATAAACACGGTATCGGACTTGGTGCTAAATAATAAAATTTAATTAAGACCACTTCATGTGGTCTTTTTTTATTTTACGGAAATTCTACGAATTTCCTGCCCCTGTGGCACGGCTTCGCATTAGTACCACGCTTTCCTAAAACCAGTTACTTTGATCCGCTTCGCTCTAAAGTTGTTGTAACTGGTTTTAGTTTATTGTAACAATTAACTAAAGTTAATTGTTTTTTTTATTTTTTGTTCTACATAATCGTTCCCACTAGTTGTTCTACCCTAATGTTCCCACTAGTTGTTCTACCCTATACGTTCCACCCTATACGTTCTACCCTATATGTTCTCACTAGTCGTTCTACATTTTCGTTCCCACTAGTTGTTCTACATAGTTGTTCTACCCTATCGTTCTACATAATCGTTACCACTAGTTGTTCCACCCTATACGTTCTATCCTATACGTTCTACATAGTCGTTCTACCCTATACGTTCCCACTAGTTGTTCTACCCTATCGTTCTACCCCATTCGTTCTACATAGTCGTTCTACCCTATACGTTCCCACTAGTTGTTCTACCCTATCGTTCTACCCCATTCGTTCTACATAGTCGTTCTCACTAGTTGTTCTACATAATCGTTCTTATCACCTACCTCAACTCTCATTTGATCTAACTTAATTAACTCGTTCTCTAAATACTATATTTATTTTATTCATTTAAATCCTTTCACTAATCCTTTACCTTAACATCTTCCTACATTCCCTTACAACAACCCCTTTTTTACGGGCATGCTACGCATACCCGAACCTTGTTCGTAGCTTCGCATTAACTCACAACTCGTATAACTACGTTATCCGAACTCTGTTAAATACTACGTATTTAACTTAAGGACACCCCTCCCTTATTAAACTAGGTTAATTAAATGTGATTAATTGAAGTTCTATTAATTGAATATTCTATGTTGAATTTATTAATTGAATATTATATTAATTTCTTAGTTCTTAGAATTATTTGCTCGAATTAATTTAATCGAACATTGCACTCACTTAATTAATTTGATTAACTTCATATAATTTTATTCTTCTTCTTATAAAGTCGGATTAAAAATAAGAAGTTCGTGCAATGGGAGGGTGTAAAGAGCATAAGAGAGAATATATTTCACATTAATGAAAATTATGTTAATAACATATTTATCTCATATATCAAAAAAATCGTTCATTTATTTTTTTAAATTTAAATCGAATTTCAAAAAAACAGATATAAAAAAATAACCCACATACTATTTAAAAATATGTAGATTATTTTTAGAAATTTAATATTTAATTTTTTTAAACTATTCATTAGTCTTTTTTTTCTCAAAAAAATTGGTTTGAAACCAACAAATTTATTTGAGTTATATGTCTGTTCTTCTAAACGACCTTTAAGTGGATTTACATATCCATGTTTATTTTTTTATAATTAATAGTAATAATTTTTTTCCATCCATTAAATTTTTGAAGTTCTTCATCATTAAATTCATATGTTGACCATTTACGAGAAATACTAATTTCTTTTTCCGTTCCAAACACCTTTAAAAACGATTAGAATCATCACGTTGATACTCACCCTTAAATTGTACATAAGCATAACCTTTATATTCAGCATTTTCTAACTTACCACGTACAATTTGTCCTTTAGATGTTTTAAATTCAATCGTTTCATCATTGAATAATTTCTTAAGTTCAGATTCTGTAAATTCATGGTCACCCCATGATTTTTTTAATACTCACTTCCTTACCTAACCAAACACCTTTAACTTTATCAGCTCTTTCGTATTTACCGATAAATTCCGTGTATTCTTTATTTGTTTTTTTACTAATTGCTGTATCTATTTTACCTGTTACGTTAAATTTCACACCGTTAGAATCTTCGGTTTGGAAACTAATAGTTTCACCACGAGATAATTTTTCAAGGTCTTCAGGTGTGTATTCATATGAGCCACATTTACGTTTTATACTAATCTCTTTTCCTAACCAGTTAATCATAACTTTATCTGACGTGAAACCATATTGTTCTAAAGAATATCTTTTATTACGTAAAACATGAATATCATTAGCTAATATTTCTTCAAACGCATAAAAATACTTCATCCATTGATTTATTATTCTTACCTAAATCAAATAACAAGTTCTGTAACTCTTTTGTTCCTTCAGGAGAACCAATCATTGTACCTTTAGAAGCTTCATAAGCTAATAACCCAACTTTAGATAAAAATTAGTCGTTTAGCTTCTAACATCATAGGTTTTGCTTCGTTACCTATCATAGCTTCAAGTGTTGTTAAACGAGTTGCAGGAGTACCTATATCATATTTTTTTAAGTTGATCCAACACCCAAGCAATTGTAGGTGTTTTTTTGGTTTAACTGATTTAACTTCATGTGCATATCCAATAGCCATATTATTTAAATTAGGTAAAGTTGTAACAACATCTTTAGTATCATCATCACTATTTAAAAACACCTTGTTTAGTAATAATACGAACACTACCATTAAATGTTGGATTAGTATCTGTTACATAATCATACCTAATCCATTCTGTATCTTCTAAATACATTTTTTTAAAAAAATTCTTCAGTTACAATTTTATACATTTCAACAGCGATACTTCCAAATTCATTTAATTCATCAAGTGATTTCGGAATCACAACTCCTGGACGTAAACCACCGTGAGCTGTAGCATCAACAACGTGTGTTTTACGTGGTTGTCTATGTGTGAATAATGAAGGTTCTAAACCTAATAAATTAATATACTGATCAATAGTAGGAGTAATTAATTTGAAATCTTCCATTGATATTACATTTTCTTCAGTTCTTGGATATGATAAAAATACTCTTATCATATAATTTTTTTGTGCAGTTTGACGAACTTCAGTAATACTAACACCTTTATTCGTAAAAAAATTGAACCAAGTTTATCGATATTTAATAATTTTGGTGGTGGTGTTGTACCTGGTGTTTCTCTAATCTTTTTTTAACTTTCGTTTCCATCGGAAATTGTGATGCATAGTTTTCCATTTCTTCTAATGTCTTAAACTGTTCAGCATCTTTCATCTTAAGCATTAAATCATCTAATTTATATCTAAATTCATACATTTTTAGACGGTTTATAATTACGTAAATCATCATGTTGTTTACCAACAAAAGAAACAACCGCTGATTTCAAACGTCCAAACGGAATAGTACGACCAATTGTATAACCTTGTTTCATAACCTCATAAGTAGCAACACGAGTTAAACATTGTGTAATATAATCACTAGCCTGACGAGCACGACCAACATTAAAATTCGTAAAACCGAATGTAACTGGTTTTTTTATCTTTTAATGCTTTTATAATACTATTAGGTGATTCATCAGCATGAAACTCTCTATAAATTTTACCACGATATTTTTAAAAAAACTGTAAAACCTCATAACCAATTAGATCCCCTTCACAAAAACGAATCTAAATCGGTGGCAATAACAGGAATATAACCTTTATCCAAATATGTTTTACAATCATTTATATACTGATCAATTTTTCGGTTTAGGAATCGGTACATATTTATCAAAATCAAAAATATTCAAATTTCCATGGCGCTGATTTAACATTTCTAAAATCACCTATAAATTCTGAATATTCTTTTTTTTGCTGTTTCTTTTTGGTTCAGGTAATTTTTAATACGTGTCCAGCTAAATGAACTATTTGGTAATCATCACCATTAAAAGAACCACTCATACCACCTAACGCATCAGCAAAGTTTTTTTGCAGCTGAACCCTTCTCACAAATTATTAATAATTTTTTTCCATTTCAATCGTTATCCTTTCTTTTATTTTTTTCATTGAAATCCTGCTATTATTATAACATAAAAAAAGAATCCCTACAAGAGATTCTAAATTTTATTAACAATTGTACGCACTTTTTAAATAATCTTTATGACCTTTCATCAATTCATCATTATTTAAATCTTTTTCTAATTGCTTTTTTTATCTAATTGATTAAATCGTTCTTTAAGTTGAACTTCTACTTTATGTGTATTTTTTTATATTCAGCAATCTTATAATTACACAAACAAAAAAACACACTAAATAACAATGTAAAATAAAATGTTAACTGTTTTAATTGTTTTTGTTTTCATTCTTGGATATATAACAACAAACCAAATAAGAAATGGTAATAAATATAACATTATCATTATATCAACCTCAATAATTGGTTTTATTAATTAAATAATCATAATAATTTAACAAAGTCATTGTATCATTTGACATATTACATAACTAATCCATCATCTTGTTTTAAACTAGATTCAACTTCATTATTAATCGTTGTTTTTAAATAATGTTGATTTTTTTCATCTACTTCTTTAATTTGTTCAACTAATTTCTCACCTTGCTTCATAAAAATCCTCACGTACTTCTTGGAATTGATTATTTTTTTATAATCACGACTCTTAGAATATATAATAGTCATTTGAATACGTGAATCAACAAGTTCTTCTATCAACTCATTAATTTCATCATTAGTTTTTTTAAAAAATCTTAACTCCCCAAATGGTATTTCTTTTTGGTAAAAAAGTTTGACATATCACTAACAACCATATTATTTCGTTTTGTTGATGTAATACGTTCCAAAAGCATAATCAAATGGTTGTACATAAGAATCAATATAACCTTTTTTTCAACATCCATACGAGTTTGTGCGTATTTATTATAATAAGTATCTTTTTATACTATTATAAATACTATATGGTTGAGCCATGTAACCTTCAGGAGTAAGGGAACGATTATAACCATTTTCTTCAGCAATATCATTAAACAATTTAACAGCTTCTTCACGTGTAATTAAATCAATACTTTCATCAAGATAACCAGGAATATAATCATGATTAACATAACAATGATCTTTTTTTCAATCATTAAACCATAACCAATTTGTTCTCTATTTACTGGTACTTTCATAACAAATCTTCCTTTCACATTAATAATACTTATTATATCACAAATTCCTAAAAAAACAACAAAAAAAGTAAGTAAAATACTTACTTACTTTTAATTTATTTATTACTAGTTATTTATTACTAGCTAACTCTTTTAATGCACTATCAACATCATTTTTTTAAATTTTTTTATCTTTCTTATTTGATAAATCTTCACCTTTCATAATCTTATCAATATTTTCTTGTAATTTTTTTATCATTAGCTAATCGTTCTTTTTTTCTTTTTGAGCATTAATTCTAGCTTGATTTAATAAATGTTTATTATATGGTTTACAATCCTCGATTGTGTAGAATAATTCATCAGTAGCTTGAATTAAGAATTTATCTAAATAAGCATACGTTTTAAGTTCAGTTAAACCACTATTAACACAAGCACTAATAGTACGTGCAAAATCTTTCATATCAACAGATATAGGAACATATAATCCTTTATCAGTAATTTTTTTCTACCTAATTTTTTTGTTCAATAGCTTTGATATAAGTTTTAACTAACGCAATTGGGTGACAACGACTAACACCAATATCACCTGCGTTTGCATCACCTTGTTTCAAGTTATTAAAACGTGGATCTCCAGTAACATAAACAGCTAATGGTGATTCATCATTTGGATATTCACATAATTCATTAGCAATTTTAGAAAGAACATGTTTTCTAGTTTGACGTTTAGCATCCCTTGCTCCCCAAACTCAGTATCACGAGATGTTTTTATCTTGTACTATATATTTATAAACATCTCCTGATACATAAAAACTCACGTTCTAATGTTGTTTTCATAGAAATATTATCAGTTAAATATTTCTTAGTAATTAGTCCCATAATATCATCTGATAACGGCATAAATGGTACAATTGAATCAATACGTCCTAAAACAGCTGTTTCAAATTTAGGTGAGTTTACAAGTGATTTATAAATAACATCCGTATTTAAAAATACCATTTGATGAAAATGATTTAAAAATCTTGATAAATCTCACTACCAACGTTAGTAGTTAAATTAATAATAGTACCCGTAAATGAAGCAATCCTATTCGGATTATTCGCCATAGCAAGACGAGCATCATCTAATACTTGTAAAAGTATATTAACAACCTCACGTGAAGCTTTTTCAATTTCGTCAATTAGAATATAAGCATTAGGGTTAGACCACGCAGCAAGAGCTAATTGATCAGCGAATTCAGTAGCATGTTGTGGATCAGAAAATCTTGACATATCGAATCGTCTAAGTGGTATATGTAAAGCTTCAGATAACAATTTAGCCATCTCCGTTTTACCAACCCCTGTACTACCAGTACTTAAAAACGACATTTTAGGTCTTGTAGTATCAGTAAAACCAGCAATAATAATCTTAACACCATCAATAACTTCGTTAATAGCCGTATCTTGTCCTAATAAACCACCATATAAAGCATTCTTAACATCTGAAAGTGAAACTTCATTATCAATATCAATATTATAACTTCGTCTAATAACTTTATTTAATGTTTGTCTTGAAATAACATATTCATCAATAATTCCTAATTCATGTGGTTTATAAAAATAATCGATGAATTTTACCTTTTTGCATAATTTCCATTTTAGTAACATTACCAATTATATTATTAAATATATCCACAGAAGCACGAGGTTGAGATTTAGAAGGTTCTACTTGCTTAGAAACATTATAAACATCAGTAAAAAAATATTAGGAGCACATAAATGAGCAACACCATGTTTTTTAGCACGAGCTTGTAATATTTTAACAACAACATCACGATGTAATTCAGCCAAGTTTATACGGTTAAAACGTTGGTCTAACGCTTTATCCCCTGCAATAAATTTATCATATTCTTCAAATGTTGTTGCAGCTATAATTCTAAACCCATATCTTTGAGCTTCTTCTAATATAGGTTTCAGTTTTTTTGCACAGCAGCGTTAGAAAATTCAATAATAGAATGGAACTCGTCAATGAACAATCCAATTAAAATATCATGTTCTTCGCTATATCGTTTAACTTCATTAACTAAATCAACTAAACCATTAGCAATTTGTGAATCTTTATTACCACGAGCATCAATCATGAATTTCTCAATATTAACTACTAATATTAAATAAACTGAACCCTCATAACTTTCAGCAAAAACCTTGAACATAAGCAGTTTTACCAGAACCTGGTTCACCCAATAATATTACGTTAGGTTTTTCAGGGTTACGTAAACCATCTTTTAAATCTTTCATATCACGACCAATTATCTCAGCACGTGGTTTTTCTAATATTGTACAAACATTAAAAAAATCGTTGGATATTTCTTTTTGAAATTCTTCTGTTTGAAATTCCTTCGCTATTTTTTTCACGGTCAACTTGAACTATATCAGCTTCAGTAATAGTATCAATTTGTTGAGCCACTTCATTATTGTTGTAAGTCATTATCACTAGTTCCTTTCATTTTTTTCTTCTATTTCTTTTTTTAATTCGTTCTTTTTCTTCTTCTTTTTCTTTAAGTTTTTTTGTAAGTATAGATTATTTAAGTACTCCTGCATAATTCTATAACTTTCATCAATTCTGTTATTTAAGATTTCGTCTTCGTTGTTTGTAATAAGTGGTGTTGTTTGTTCTTTTTCAATTAGCATTTTGTTTTTGGTTACATTTAACGATTTTGTTCTTTCCAAAACTCTTTCCATTTCCTGTGTACCATATGCAAAAGAACTACTTTTTATTTTACCTTTTTCTTCACGACCTCTTTTTCTACCATATTCTTTAGCATCATCATATAAAACAACATGAGCATGAATATGATGTGTATCATGTTGAATAGTTCCAATCATTTTCGGTTCGTTATAACCATCTCTATCAGCTATTTCACGAACACCTTGTCTAACGACATAACGAAGTCTAACATCATCATAATTATCTTCATAATCACCTTTACTTAAAACATTTAATTTATCATCAACAACATTCATCTCACGTAAAAAATCAGAATCAAAACTTATAACCATTTGTTGAATAGCACGTTTATTAGTTAAAAATAAATCCTCAACATGATCAGCAATTTGTAATACATTATCACGAGAAATAGCTGTTTTATTAAATGTAAAACAAGAACCGTCACCAACTTCATACGTAGATGTATTAGGGTGATAACCCAAAAACAGGTTTAACAGCATTCTCACGAGATACATATTGAGTAATAAAAGGTTTAATTGATTTACCTCTTGAACCAGCTATATTGAATTGTGATTTAACGACAATATTTCTATTTCTTTTTAGCCATATTATAATCGCCCACTTTCATATAACTGAATAACTAAATTAATAAAAATAGAATAATTGTTCTCTATCTTTTAAAGCGTGAAATGTTGCTTGCCCTAATAATGCATTATAAGCAGCTTCTAATACCATATCTTTAGCATTATATGTTTTAACACAATAAGATACTATATCCGAATAATTTTTTTAAAAATACTCGTTATTAAATCTATTAATCAAATCTTCTTTAAATGTTAATTCTTTTTCAAACGCTTCTTTTTTTCTTCGACTCGTCCGATTGTTTTTATTTAATAATTCGTCTTGTTCTTTTTTTAATACTTTGAAGTTTTTTTGTTCTTTATTATAGAAGTTTTCGTTTAATTCAGCTATTAATTCTTTTTTTGGTTTAATCTTGTAAAGTCAGGTACATCAGTTTTATTTTTTTCTCACTAATTAAATCTTTAGCCACTTTATACAAAGTTCCTTCATTTAATTTAGTAACTGCTTTAAATGTATCTGATTTATAAACACACTTTCTAACATATAAATCATGAATATCAAAAATCATCTAATCTTAGTTGTTCTTTAGTAGGGAATATAATCAATTTAAAAATTTTCATCTAAATCATTTTTATATACTATAATAGTATGTTTCTTAAAAAGCAATTAAAAACATCACCACTAATATCTTTATTTTTTTCTAATATCAATTCAAAACCAATCAAGCTTTTTATTTTTTTATAAATGCTGATAAGCAGGTTCTTTTGTCAAATATCTAAACAACGCATCTTTAACAGACGGTTGAATTTTATTTAAATCATCTTTTAATGTATTTACCACAAATTTAAATCCCCATAAAGTTAAACTTATCTAATACTATCTAAATAAGTAACTTTTCCTTTCTTTATTATTTCAAATAAAAATAGTGTTATGGTTACTATATATTAAGTTTTGAAGTTATAACTATTTCCAGACAATAACTACAACCAAAAACTACTAAATTTTAAAAAAACTTTGATTTCACATAACTTCGTATCTAGTCTACATCATGTATCATAAGTTAAAAACTACATTAGTCTAGGTTATAAAAAAACGTCTAGCAATAACATAACTTGCACCACTATGAATATTTAGTTTCATATCATAACAGTATTTGTTGTTTGCTATTTTTTTGATGTGTTGTGTGGCTTTACTAGTGACAAACCAACACCTAATTTATCACAGCGTGTTTCTAAGAATTTTTCTGAACTTACCAAATTTTTAAAGTATTAATCATACGGTTATAATGTTTTTCGTTCAGTTTTTTTCTTTTTTTGTTTTTTTATTTAAAGATTTCAAATCTTCAATAACAATATCTTTTTCCAGATTTTATTGCAATATCAACCAAATCTTTTTACAAGATGTAACATAGAATTTTTTTGGTTACTCCAGATTTACCTTTGTGAATATAATCTATTCGGTCTAAATTTAATAATTTACCATTTTGATCAATTTCACTAACCGTTACAAATCCTTTATTAAAATCAACACCAATCACACCATTAGAATTTCTAGTTTTAGGTTCTGAATGAATTCTGTACATTATTTGTAATTGTAGAACATTATTTCTTTTAATTATCCTAAATGATAATGGGTTAGATTTAGGTGATTTAAGTGTTTTAAGAATTTCTCTTTTAGCAACATTATCCTTTATGATAAACTCACCATATATATATTTAGAGCCTTTAATGTATTGATCTTCAAGTCTAATTTTATAAGTGAATTTATTATAACGTTTATTATAGAATAATTTAAATTGTTGATTTCCTAGATGTTCGTTCTTATCACCTATATAAACAATTTGATTATCTCTTTTTTTAAAGAACAATTCTTTGTTATTGTTTAATAATTTCTTTGTACCGAATGTCAACATTGGTTTTGATCCGTTGTTTTGAAGTTGAATAAGTTTATTCTTCTTCATTTGAAGCCAAAAATAATTTGGTTTTTGAGATTTTTTTATTCTATTCTTTTTAGTTTTTTTGGGTTATTTAATATTGCTTTTTGTTTTGATTATTTTTAGCATTTACTTTTTTTATTTTTTTGTAGGATAGGTTGAATCTAAATAATCACCTAGTGCTGTAGATGCTTTTTAAAGTATTTTTTTAGCTGTTGTAATTACGGCTTTAGCAAATCTATTTGTTAATTGATATTCTTGTTTCAATCTGGTTCGATATTTATTCAAATCTTCACCGTTTAAATCGTGATTTAAATGATGAATTGTTCTACGTACTAAGAAAGCAAATAGAGGTGTTATGTCATCAAAATATTTATATAGTTGTTCGTTTTTTTGTCTTTATACAATAATGAACTAGTTACAAGTGTTATTTCTATCATATCTCTATCCTTTCTTTAATATTTTATCGAATAATTAAATTTAGTTAATTTTAATTAAATATTTCATAATAATTTTAATCCTTTCAAAAACACGAAATATATACAATTATTATATCATAGAACAAGTGTATAAACAAGATTAAAAATATAAATCATGATATCTATAAATAAAAAAACACAAACAAAACAAAAAAATAAACAAAACACTCGGAATTAAAAATTTGGACAAATTGGACAAAAATCGAAATTAATTAAAAAAATGGACAAAATGGACAAATTGGACAAATTGGACAAACAAAAAAATTAAAAATTTGGACAAATTGGACAAAATGAAAAAAATTTAAGACATCTATCAAACGTAGTTGTATCAAGGGATTGGACATATTGGACAAAATGGACAACATCTGAAAAAAAGTCATTTTAAAAATTTTTTTAATTTTTTTCTAGTGACTTTTATCAAAAAAAGTGTCCAAAGTGTCCAAAGTGTCCAAACTTGGCTCTGGGACTGGTCTAGCGAGTTTGGACAAAATTATTTTTAAAGTGTCCAAAATGTCCAAAGTGTCCAAAAAAATTGATAAAAAAATGTCCAAAATATTATTAAATAGCGTTCATTTCAAAGTTTACAGGTAATATAATATACAAATACAACTCTAAATAATTTTTATCTATAATTAATATCGTTTATAATCTTCTCTAAACAAACATAAAAAAATCGTGAATTAAAAAAATAAATCCACGACAAATAGGCTTTTTTTGTACTATATTTTTTACTAGTACGCAAAAAAACCTCTACATTATATTCAGTTATATACAATACACCTATCTTAAACAAATTCACGTGCTATCTGATTAAGTGCATGCAAATAGGTGTATTATATTTTATATTCTTTCTTTTTTTATTTTGATAACTATATAATTATTTTGTTTGCCATTTAAGACGTTTTTTTGACCCGCTTTAACAAGTCTAGCAATGTCTTTATGTAATTCCTGAACATTATCATAATCTAACGCTTTAGGAATTGATTTATTGTATAATTTCTCAGAAATTCCAACATCTAATTCTTTTATATTTGTTTTACGATATATGAATTTTTTTCATAATATACTTTATCAATAACAGCAATTGAATATTTACCATCATTTTTTTAGTTTCTAATACTAATGTTTTATTTAAGTTACGTCTAATAAGTTTTTTTGATTAAGTTCTCTTGTAAGTTTAAAGTAATATGGTTTATAAGTAATCGCAGATAATTTTTTTGTTTCGTTATCCCAATGTAGAAATCTTACACTAATAACATTAGGAGTACGTTTTTTTGGTTTTTTTGTTTTTTTATTAAAAGTTCTTCTTCTTTGTTTCATTTTTAACATCCTTCATCTTTCTTTTTTTATTTTTATTCGTTGTTAGCTTCAATTTCAAACAGATTTTCATCTGTTATTAAACCAACATTACGATATGTTAATTTAGATTTTTTTATCATTTAATTTAATATATTTATTTAAAAAAATTCAACTTTAAAAATGTTTTAATAAATTGTTTTTTTATTATCTGGATAGTTAATTACAAAAATCACTCATTACTTTTTCAACTTTTTTTCATTTAGACGTTCTGCTTTATTTTTTTAAAGTGTTCATTCACACTAATTGGTTCAGTTTTTTTCATCAAGTTTAATAGAAAACATACGTTTACCATGTTTTTTTTAACCGAACTACCAACTAAGTTTTTTTAAATATTTTTTTCTTAATCGTTCTCCGTTTTTTTAGAAATACTAGAGAAATAAACTTTAGATGAGTTAATATATAAAGTATTAGCTTCTTTTTTTAATATCTTTATCATTGTACTCTAAATCATATACAAGTGAATCAATATCAAAACCTTCTTCATCTAATTTAACCATAAATTCGTTAAAACCTTTATCATAAGCATCTTTTTAATCTATCTTCAACACTTTGACTCTTAGCTTTATTTTTCCACATCAATATCACTCATTAATTCAGCATAATCTTCGTGATCATAAACATAATGTCTATATTTATTTTTTTAAATCTTTATACTTATTTACAAAATAAACAGCAAAAATCTAGTGCATTATCACGAATATATTTACGGAATTTACTACCTTCAAGATTTAATTCAGTAGCTTTTTCAAACATTGAAGTAGGTTTCATCATACATGGTAATAAACGTCTACTTAACGCATCACACTCAGATGTAATAACTGGAATGTGGTTTGTTAAAAATAAGATGTAACCCAGCTTTCATAGTTGTTTCTTTTTTTCTCATATTTTTTTCTTCAGAATCAATATATCCATCACTAATTAATGATTGAATAGAAGTAACGTTTAACCCGTAAAAGTTATGTTTATGTTGTTTTTTTCACCTTGTTCCACATAACCCCATTTACTTTCATTATAAATTGAAAGTCTACGAGAAGAAACACTACTTGTAGAGAATCTGTTATTTATAGTAAAATAACTATCAAATTCTGATGCAACATGAATTAATTCGTTTGTTAATAACTCTTTACCTAATCCAAGTGCTAATGAACTCTTACCACAACCACTACGACCATGTACGAATAATAATTTAGACATATTATCATTTTGTAATTCTACGTTACATAAAAACAGCACCCATATACCAGCTAAATACATCCTTATCTTCTTCTTCGAAGAAAACATCCATAAACTTATCTATATGCTCTGTATTACGTCCTAAATTAACCATAGGGGTTGCTGTAAGGTAGGGTAACTGATGTTAATCTATTTACATCACTAGATTCCCCAGCATAACGAATATACTCGTTATATAACGGTACACCTACAACAGGTAGTTGTGATAATTTACTATGTAAATCTTTATAAAAATTTGAATATATCAGTATCAAACCATGATTTAGCTTGACCCATCATAGTTTTAACAGGTTTTTAAATCTTCAATTTGTGAATCTTTTTAAAGAATTTAATCTATTACATAATTTTTTTCAAATTGTTCTTTACAATATTGTACAGCTAATTCGTGATATTGTTGGTGTGGAGTCATAACTCTACGACCAGTTTTTAATAGTTTCATCTATCACTAATAAACCTGTTTCAGGGTGCACAAAAGCCAGAACATTTAACCCTTGCTTTTTTTGCTAGTATAAACCAAACCATTAACTTGTGGTTTCACAAGAATTTGTAAGGGTTTATTAACTGCTGATTTCTCATTTACTAACTCAATTTTTTTCAAATAATGTATGTTCTGGCGTTCTCAATTCATCTAATAATTGATACAACGTTGTCATATCGATCTCTCCTTTGTGTGTTAAAATTTTATCGCTCTCTCTTTACAAAATAGTTTATAAACTATTTCTTATAAATGTAATACAATTATATCATAAATTAACACCACATACAAGTCTTTTTCCTCAAAAAAATTAATAATTCGTGTTGTTGTATTATAATGACATTATACAAAAAAATAAAAGTATGTGTTTTATCACATATAATTACTCTTAAAAAAATTAAAAATTAACAAATATTAACATTATATTTTTATACTAAATAAAAAAAGTTCGATTTTTTTAAAAAATTACAAAAAAAGTATTGACATACACCTATATATATGATATTATAATAACAGATATAACGTTGAACCAACATTTGTTGGTTATTTTTGTCTTTATTATATATAGTATTAAAAAAAGCTAGTCATACGACTAGCTTTTAATTTTTATATTAAACTTAATAATTCTGTTATGAAATTATAAGATTTATTTGTTTTTTTAATTCAGTTGACTTAACTTCTTTTGGTTCTTCTACTTTTTTTATCAGCTTCTTTTACTTCATTTTCTTTAGTTTCTGATTTAACAGGTGTTTTTATAAACTATAGCTGTAAAATAAGTATTCTCTTTAATAATTTCCACTTCGTTATCACCATAACCTAAATCTTTCAATTTAGATTTAACTTCAGATTCTGAATTTAATGTATAGAAATTATATTTAACTTTAACTTCTTTAACTTTTTTTCAGTATTAACTGCTGTATCAGTAGCTTTACCTAATTCATTATTATATTTAACTACATAATGATTATCTGTATCTAGTGATACATTTACAATACTAGCAGGAGCAACACCTCTATTAATAGCGTATGTTACTGCTTCATCTTCAGTAGTAATTGTAGATTTGTAAATTTTTTTAATGTACTAAACTTACTTTCATCAACTTTATTAACATTATTTAAACTTTGGATTAAAGATACAATAGCTTTTTGAATGTGTTTCTTGATTTGATTTTTAATTTATCGATATCAGTACCAACTTCACCAAACACTTTAGCAGTTTGTGTACCTAAACGTTTAATTGATAATGTATTAAATGCAATATTTTTGAGCATTTGTACTAATAGCTTTATCTTGTTCAGCGTCTTTACTAGCTTGTGATTCACGATCTTTATTTAATTTCTCAACTAAATCATTTAATCGTTTTTTTCTAATTCAGTTTTTGCATTAGTTCTAGTATTTGTAGTAACTGTAGTTGAATCAAAAATCAATTCCGTTTATATGTTCTTTAAATACATTTGTTACACCTTGCACTTCGCTATTACGTTTTGCTTGGAAGAATGTATCTACTTGGAATTCTGTGTTTTCAAAGTCAATTGAATCCATGAAATCTTGATCAAATTGTAATTTAACACGAGTTATTTTACTATCATTACCTTCTAACACTCCAGTTTCAGTATTAACATCTTTAGACACGTTACGTTCAATCACTTGAGTAGTGTATTTAGTAATATCTGTATTGACAGGGCATTACACCATTTGTACGTTTATAACGCTCATATAATGCTGTACCTTTTTTGAATTTAATTTCTTTACCAGATTCCACGAAATATACACCGTCATAATCATCAGCACCGTGGAATTCATCAGTAATTTCATAAGTTTCTAAACTAACATTTTTAGGTAATGTAGAACCTTTAGCTCGATATTGGAAGAAACTTCCTTCTTCAATAGTAGATTTCTCATTAGCTTTCAAGTCTAATGATGCTAAATTACTTCTTGATAATACTGCATCTTTTCTAGGATCGATTTTTGGTACATCATTTGTAACTTCATTTGATTTATAAATATTACCAAAATCATCTTGATAGAACACATTACTATATGTATTACCATTATAACCACCTTCAGGATTTACAACTTTTTTAGTTGTCATAGGAATAGAAATTTTTAAATTCTTACCTTTTTCAACATATTCTTTGTAATAAGGGTGATCATAACCTTGAATCGATACTTTTACAGCTTTTCCTTCACGTTTAATACCTTCCACTTTATCTACTAAAGACCAAGTTAATCCTTCAACAACTTTACCATCTTCACCTTTAAAAGTACCATCTGCTTGACCAGTTGCAATTACTTTATCACCGTCTTTTAATGTAATTGGACCTTTAAAATCAACTGCTTCAAATGGTGCTAAGTCATAAGCATGTAATCCTTTAGATTGCATTTCTTTATCAATATTAACACCTTTATATTGGTCAAAATCCCATGTTAATTCAAAATTATTAACTGTTCCTGGTAATAATGTTTTACCATCAATAACAACACCTTTGTTATCTTTGTTATGTTTTTTTCAGGTTCAGCAGCAGTTGTTTTAATAGTTATTGATTTGTTCTCAACAAGATACTCATCATTAATAATCGTATCAAAACCAACTTGAACTTCTTTATTATCTTCAGTTATTTTAAATTTCAAACTAGGAATTTCGTATTTAAATTCATCTTTCATTGAACCACTAATATGACCATTATTGATATTTTTGTTTTCTATTAACTTCTACAAGATATCTTGGTGTAGCAGAGTAAGTTAATTTTCTAGTTTTTTTCATTGTAATCAACATTCCAATAATCTGTTGATTGTAATTCATCTTTATTAAATTCAACACCTTCAGGTAATGTTACTGTTGAAATTATATTATGAATTTTATCGAAACGACCTTCAGGTAATTTTTCATTATCAATATTTAACTTAATTGTTTGATTTTTTTCATAGCTTGAACAGTTTTATAAGTTCCATTAGCTTGAATTTCAATAATTTCGTCATCTTTATTATTTACTTTACTAGTACTAGAAGGTGTTGATCTAATATCAAATAAATGATATGAAATTTCTGGTTGCTCTAATTTTTTTTAGAACTACTTGCTTCATATGTATAAATAGTAACAGGTTTAACAGCTTCTTCAACTACTTTAGAATCAATAGTTATTGTATAAAGTTTAAATGTTGGTTTTTTTCAGTAGTTGTTCCTGCTTTAACAGCTTCAATATGTTTTTTTGTAAATCTTCATATGATTTTTTTAATTTTCTCTTTATAGTTATTTAAATCAGCAACTGAACTTACTTTAACAGATTCTTTTTTTCTAATTTAATGTTACCTTGACTCGCTTGAGTTTGGAACATAACATAAGAATTTTTGTAATCTATCATATTCAGAAATACCTTGTTTTTAAATCGCTATGTAATTTAGCTACTTTAATAGCTGAATCAATTTTAGCTTTATCTTGTTCAAATTCAGCTTTATCATAAACTTTAGTTTCAGCTATAGTAGTAGAACCATACGTTGTTAAATTGGTATTATAAGCATTCATAACACCATTAGCACTTGTAATTTCACTTTGTGAAGCTGAACTATTTTTATTAGAAGCTTCTAAATCTTTTTCATATTGATCGATTTTTTCAACGATTTCTTTTTCTTTTTTCAAATAATATTCTTTAGCATCAGCAATATTTTTTTACGAGTTTCTTCAGCATTACCTGTTAAAACTTTTTGTGTCTTCACGAGTAACTTTAATACCTTTAGCTGTTGCATTACGAATTGCATCATCTAATTGCGAATGATCAACATGAACATCTAAATGACCAGTAGTTTCTTGGTCAAAATTATCTGTACTTTCTGTATCAGCTGATGCAACACCAAAACTTAATGTTGCCATTGGAGCTAACACTGTTAATAATTGTTTTTGTTTTAAAAAAATGTCATTATTTCTATCTCCATTCTAAAAATATATACAACTATTATAGCATAAAAAAACTTGAAATACAAGAAAAAAATAAAAAAAGTGATGTAATTTTTTTACACCACTTTAAAAAAATTTTTAATTTTTAGCTTCTGATTCACTATCAAGTCTACGTTGAATCTCGTTAAATAACAACTTACTTGATGTTACTAATTTATTAATCTCATTTGGATCTAAAACAGCTTCTGTTAAGAACATATCCAAATCACTATGAGTTTGATGTGCTACACGAACACCACTAACGTAAATATCACGTTCTTTATCATTTTTTTAATTCTACAATCTAAATCTCTAATAGATACACCATTTTTCCACAACATCTTTAATCATATCTTCAAATATTTGAAGGTGATATGAGTTACGAATATCAAAAATCTAATGGAACATTCGCTTTAAATGTACGTTTATATTCTTCGTTTTTTTCTCAGCTTCTTCAAACGGACTAACTTCTTTATAATAAGAAATTTTTCTTCTCTTGAGGGAATTCACGTTTCATTGCTGTGATAAATTGGAATACTTTACCAGGGTGGAAAAATTAACGCACCGTTATCTTTATTGTTAGTATCACGGTAAATTGATGTTAAATTATCTAATTCTTCATCATCAATTAATTCAAATAATAAATTACGTAATTCTAATACAATTTGTTCTTTTTCATTATCTTTAACATTAGGATTCATTAAATTATTCATTAATTTCTCAAGTGTTTTAGCAATTTCATTATAAGATTTAACATTACCATCTTTAAGTCTTAAATGTTCAGCATTTTTATCAAATTCTTCATAAACCATATTCATCATATAATTTGATAAATCACCACTTGTTTCATCAATAGTTAAATTATGATCACTAAATAATTTTAATACATCATCTTTAAGTTTCATAGCAATTTTTAGCTTGTTCAACCCTATCGTACACTAATTGTTCAGCATCTATTAAATTATCATTAATATTTCCTGAAGTTATTGCACGAGTAGTAGGTAAGTTATTTTGTGAATATTTACCATCTTTTTGGTTGAGGTAATTTATCGTGTAATCGCCATGCACAAGGCGTTATATGAGCATTTTTTTATTAAGTATTGGCATATCATTACTTATAAACACTACTCCATTACCAGGTTTATCATTAGCTAAGAATAATAAATCATTCAATACTAATGTTGTACTTTCTTCTTGTTGCTTACCGTACGATACAGTAGGTTCACCTAATGTAACTAAATCACTTGGTTTAAGTTGGTAGTTAGATGAGTTAACACGAATATTATGTTTAACACCAGATAATCTAATTAATTCATCTAATAAATCTTTATCATTTGATTTTTAAGAATATTGTTAAAAGCAGAGTTAGATTTAACAACTTTCTCAACTTCAGCACCATATAATGAACGTAATTGCTCAAATGATTGAAGTACAAATGTATTTTTGTAAATTTTGACCTAATCCAATCGATACAATTCTATCTAAGTTAGGAATACCTTTACCATTATCACTTATATTACCAAACTCATCAAATAGTGTTCTAGTACCAACAATAGGTTTTGTTGTATTTTTTTAATAACATATGACAAGTCTAACATTTCGTTAAATGATTGATCTATAATCATAAGAGGGTGTTTTTTTGATAGTGTTGTTTATTTGGTGGAACAATAAAGAATATAGCTTTTTGGTTTTTCATTATAAAATACTTGAGTTGACATTATAATAGGTAATTCATTTTTATCTACGGTTTTCGTTTTTAAAGTTAACAACTTCATCTTTAAATGTAGATATTTTTTTTCAGAACCATCTTTTTGGATCAATTTCAATTAAGAAACCATTTTTTTATAATCTTTTTCACCAGTAATTTCATCAATCATATAAGTGATATTATTCATTGTTTTAAAACCTTTTATAAATTTAAAATAAAAAAAGTTCTAGCAAGTTTACCTTGTGATTTAATTTCTAATTTAACATACGAAACTAAATCTTCTAAAAATACCACCCCAATAACACCAAATCCAGTTATTATCCTTGATTTTTCTCTTGGTGCATGAAATCTTTACCTTTATATTGATCAGTAAATTTAACATCTCTATAAAAAGTCCATTCAGCCATTTCATTTTTATATTGATATCTTTCCATGAAATCTTTGTTTAACTCAATACCAAATCGTCTAGGGAAACCTAATCCACTCACGTCAAAACTTTCTTCAATAGAACCAGATAACAACGCAGATGTAGTTGGATCGGTATAAATAGACATATTAGTTAATAATGAAGCATATACACCTGCTAAAGTTTGCTGTGCACCACCAATAGGACGAATTGCTTCATCGGCTTTGATTGCAAGTCCACGTAACGCATTTGGGGGTAAAACTGATACAGCATCAAAGAGTACTGATAATAAATCTTTTTTTCACTAACAGGAGCTACTTTTTATCTAAATTTAGTAATTTATTATCCTTAGTTATCTTACCACATAAACTCGAAATTAAAGAATACACGTTATATAAAAGTTACTTTTAGAATATAAAGTATTTATTTGTGTTGTTAAAACTTCATTAGGTATATCATTTTTTTAAATGCGTTATAACGTAAATACTTTTTCTTGTTCAATAACATAGTCGAATAATGTATAAACAGCACGTTTAAACATATTCCCAGCTGCTTTATTCCAAATCTCCCCGTCATCAGGGAAAATTAAGTTAGATAAAGCATCAATTAACGAAGACCCTTTATGTTTATCATTTTGTCTAAATAATAAAAATAGAGTTAATTAACGGGTTAAATACGTTTGTTAATGAGTTAGAAAGTAAGTTAAACTGAACAACTTCATAACCTGATTTCGTAAGTGAATAATAGAATTTGTTTATTAATTCACCTTTAGGGTCAGTTATAAGTAAATTCCATTTATTTTTACAACGTCTTTGCAAGTCAATCATTGGTTCAATGTACGTTTGTCCTTTACCTGCACGAGTAATCGCAATTAAAATTGTATTTGACGGACTACTATCATAAAAATAAATCCCAGCAGGTTGTTGTGTATCGGTATCTAAAGTATAAAATGTATTATTAATTACATCACTTAACTTATCATACGGAGCACGTTCACGAGCAGAATATTTTTCTACGTTTACCGTTACCACCATCTTTTTTTCTTAACAATTGGGTTGTAATCAAAATCAGTTGCTTTATAATAAAATCTCTCAGATTGTGGAACACCACTAGCATCATATAAAGCTTCAGCAAAATCTCTTGAAAACATTGATGTTTTTTGATAAACTATATTACCATTTGCATCTCGTTTAACATATCCATCAATCCCACTATCAAAAAAACAGGTATATTAATTTTATTAATACCACGATTATCAATAAAAAGCATGACTGACAATCGCTGTTGGACCTTCTTTAGGTGAAGGATCAAATCCCATACCAGCATCAGGAGCAACTTCAAATTCATCAACTAAATTCTCCATAGTTTTAATATATGCATCGTTATCATATACATGTAAATCACCTTGTATAAATTTAGCGTTAGTTTGTCGCCACATAGCTCTTAACTTCCAATGTAGAAGGGGATATAAACTAAAATATCCAACTAACATAATTACCACATACCAAATAAACATTCCTGAATCATGAAAGAAACCAACTGATTCTTTTTGATTTATTCAAATTATGACCAATATAAGAAACGAGTTGCATTACAATACAAATAAAGAGAGGTAAACCTAACGCACCTGCTATAGCACCAGGTTTATAATATCGCCATTGTGGTTTACTTCGACCATCATTATCGATTATCATATGATTTTGGTTTGGGTTTCTCTGTTCTTTTTTTGTTTGTTAATGATAAATTTTCTTGTTGGGTTTAGTTTATCAGTTATTTTTTTGTCATGTTTGATTTTTTTAAACATATTTATCACCATAACTTAGTAACATAAAATCACCTTTTTAACCTTTCATTTTTTTATAAGTATATTATAACATAAACTACATAAAAATAAAAGTCGCAAATTTAAACCAAAGAAAAAAGACTTACCGAAGTAAGCCTTTAATCTTATCTATTATTTAGATTCGTTTTCTTTACGTCTACGAGCAAGTAATGCACCAGCAGCTGCGATAGCAACTACACCACCTTCGATAGGTAATGTACTATCACCTGTTTGAGGTAACTGTTTACCTTGAGGTTTTTCAACTGGTTTTTCAGTTTTTGGAGTTTCAGCTTTTGGTTCTTCTACTTTATCATAGATGTAAGTTTTTGTTTTACCATCTTTAGATGTTTCAACACCAACAAGTTTTAATTTACGTTTTTCTGGATCTTTATCTTTAGAGAAGTCAAGTTCTTTCGCAAATTCTTTACCTTCAACATCATCTACGATACGTTTACGGTCAGCTTTAGTAATGTATCTTGTAACAACTTTTGCAGCATCTACTTCATAAATGTTTTTTTAATAACTTTATTTCCGTTTTCATCTGTTTCAGTTGTTGTTTCTACAAATTTATATCCTTTAACGTCATCACCTTCTTTATCAGTGAAATCACCTTCTTTAGGATCGTGACCTGGAATATCTTTACCAGTAGCTTTATCTACCCAATGAGTAATAACTTTTTGTTTCAATTGGTTTTTTTAGTATATGTATTAACAACATTACCTTTTATCATCAGTATGAGTTGATACTAATGTATATCCTGGAACGTCATCACCTTCTTTATCAGGGAAACTTCCTTCTTTAGGTTCATGACCTGGAATATCTTTACCAGTAGCTTCATCTACCCAACGAGTATTAGTAGAAACTTTTTCATATAAGTTCACTACATCACCAACTTTAAATGGTGAATTTTTTTATCTAATTTTTTTAGCAATTTCTTCAGTAATAACAATTGGTTCACCTTTTAGTTTATAACCTTTAATATCAGATTCACCATCGTTATCTGGGAATGCACCTTCTTTAGAAGGTTGTAATTCTTTACTTGTATCATTTGCATCATACCAATAAGTTCTTACAACTTTTTTCTCAGGTGTTTTAACATATTCATGTACAACATTTCCATCTTTATCTTTAGTTGTAGTTACATAAGTGTAACCTGGAACATCTTTACCTTTTTTTCATGAGTTCCTTCTTGAGGAGGTTTCACATCTTTACCTGTATCTTTATCAATCCATTTAGTTGTAACTTTTTTCTCAGGAGTTTTAACGTACTCATGAACTGTATTTCCATCTTTATCTTTTGTAGTAGTTACATAAGTATAACCTGGAACATCTTTACCTTTTTCATGAGTTCCTTCTTGTGGCGGTTTTACTTCTTTACCAGTATCTTTGTCAATCCATTTAGTGATTACTTTTTTTCTCAACTGGTTTTTTTCTGGTGTTTTTTTTCATAATAGTGTGTTCTTGTATTACCTTCAGTTTTAGTTTCTACGTGTGTGTATTCTTTGATAGGGTGACTATCAACAAAAATCATTTCCTTCAACTGTTTTATCTAATTCTTTACCAGTAGATTTATCAATAAATTTAGTAACACGTTTTACTTCATTTTTATCAGTAGAACCGTTATCTCCATTGTTATTTCCACCAGTAATTACAGCACTCTCAAAGAACGCCACAGCAGCTTCAGTAGAACCACTTTCAGCTAATACTGATTTTCTAATAATTGAAGCACCATCAGCATACATACCTTCATATGCATCTAAAACAGGTTTAACTACATCATATGTAGTTAATTTAGAAAGGTCAGCACCTTGAGCTTTTAATTTAGCATCATATGAATCAAATGCTTTTTGATATTTATCTGAAATTCCAACACCGTAAGTATCGATAGCTTTCATTACATCACCAGTTGTTTTAACTGAACCAAATTTACCTTGAATAGTTGTTGAAACTTTTTGGTTACTAGAAGCATCACCATTTGTAAATGCAACTGCAATTGTGTTAATTGGTTCATCTAAGTTTGCAACTGTATATTTTTGACCACCTTGAGTAGTGATTTGAGTTCCACCTAAACTATTATAGAAATTAATTAATTTAACAATAGTTTCACGAGCAGATTTATCACCATTCATTGCTTTATCAAGTAATGAATTTACTACATTCGCATCTTTTAATTCAGGTACTTCTGCAACAGCACGTTTATAAAGATCAGAACCAGTTCCAAGATTTATAATTGCGTTACCTAAAGCAGATGCGTTAACACCAGTAGGTCTATCAAACATAACAGGGTAATCAGCTTTAGTAGCTTGTTTTGTTAAATCAAAATCACCAGCTTTATATTCTTTAAACGTATCAGCACTAGCAGTACCTACAGATAAAAACACTAGTTGCTCCAGTCATTAATAATCCTAATGTCATTAAGTTTTTTTATTTTTTTGCTAATATATCTCACTTTAAATTCCTCCGAAATTATTTATTATTTTTGTAAATTTTTTTAATTGCTTGAGCAAGTACAATACGTTCACGTTCATATTTCTCAATAAGTTGTTTTTTTGTTCTTGTACTATCTCATTTTTATTAGCCAATTCCTCATTAATTGATTTATATTGTTCTTGCAATACATCTAATTTTTTTCATTACTGTTTGCAATGAAATCATATAAATCAGCATCTTTATTAGTTAATTGAATCTCTAAATTATCAATTTTAGATTGTAATTCAGTAACTAAATCATTATTTGTTTGTTCAGTTTCTAGTTTTTTTCAACCATTTTTTTCTAACTCGTTAATAGTATTATTAAGATTTTGATTCTCTTTTTCTTAACTCGGTTAAATCAAGTGATTGTTTATAACTAGCTTCTGAAATATTTTTGTAATATACCAATTATCTCATTACGTAATCTATCTACATCAGCTACATTTACATATTTACCTTTGTGTAAACTTAAATTCATAAATCTAGCACGAACATCCTTAATAGAAATTCTACTACCAGTTCCAAGTAATTGGTCTTTTTTTCTAATGGTATTTCAGTTGTTGTAGTTGTTACAATTGTCATTATTCTACTTTCTCCTTATTAATATCTTCCATAATAGATTTCAGATCTTCACTAGGTAAAAAAATTGAATAAGTTGTTTAACTAAATCTCTCATGCGTTCACCATCAGCATTTTCTTTAATTTTGTCTTTAAACTCAACATTTGCTTTAAAAATACATTTACCATTTTTCCTTTCTATTTATTCCGATTGTGTCACAGGTTCATTTTCATTTGAACTAAGTAACGTTCTCGGTGATTGGTGATCTACAGTTTTATGTGTATCATTATTTCTTGTTAAAAAAATATCGATGTTACTATGATTAAAGCTAAAACTAACTAAACCTAGTATAACATATTCTTTGTATAATCTTTTTTTGTTCCATAATTCTACCTTTCTACATAAAAACTATATTGTAATTAATAGCTTTAATATTAATAGTTCTAAATATATAGATAAAAATCTCTGAAATATATTAATATCTCTGAAAAACTATCTATATATTGGTGAAACTCAAATCTATGCAGATTGAGGGCGGCAACCTATAATTGACACCTCGCTAGAGTGTTTATTACATTTCTTAAAAATGATTTTTGTAATAAAGTCTCTAGGATTAGACACCTTGTTATACGGATTTTTTTGTCCGTTTCCTAATAAACGCATTTTAATATCAAAAGAACGTCTTTTAATAATATTTCGAGATGCATTTTTTTTAGATTATAATTATCATATTTATATTAATAATTATATCATATAAATATTGACAAATCAATAATTTTTTTACAATAAATTTTACTACTTATTACAATACATACAACTATTTTTAGCAAATAATTACTAATAAGTCAAGCATTAGATTACAATATAGTTATTTTTTTTATTTATTCAATTGAAATATCAAGTGAAGTTTTAATTGAATAATTCACTTTTATATTCATGTTCTTTTAGATAATCAAAAAAATTAAACGTTTCATATATTCTTCTGATTTAACTTCTAATTTTTGCCATTCCTGCATAATTTACAGTTTTATGTGTATCTTCAGCTACATTACGTAAATCTTTTTAAATTAAGACCTACAACAAATCTAGTATGCTCATAAACACTTTCTTGAATTACACGTAAATCAAGTTCCATAACCTTATTATATAATTCATCGTAATCATAACCAAGTTCCATAACTTCATAAGAATTATCAACAATATATTCGACAAATTCTTCTTTAGTTATTTCATCATTCATAGATTGTTTTAACACATCACGTAATTTATCCATTTCATAAATCCATGACATTTGAACCATATCAATAGTAGATGTGGCTTTATAATTTTGAATCCTATTTTGTGAAGCAGAACTTTCATCACCATAAAGTTTTTCGTTTATAATATCTACAACTTCATCATAATACGGTGCACCACCATTCATTAATATATCACCATAATGAGCATTAATATATTTTTATATGTTTACGTTCATAATCTAATATTTTATCAATATCATCTTTACTCAACCCAACATTACGTAAATTAGGAAGTGATAACAAACGATAATAAATACCTGGTTCACCTTGTCTTGCAGCACGACCAGCAAACTGACGTTCAACACGAGAATTAGGGCGATTACCAATTTGAAAAACAACTAAACCACGACCGTAATCTGTTTCATGAACTTTAATATCAGTACCACGACCCATAATATCAGTTGTTACAACTATTGAATTAACCTCACCAGCTTTACCGATTATGTATTCTTCATTAGTATCTGTAGATAATAGTTTATCATGTCCAATACTATTTTCTTTTAATATATCAGAAAACATTCTAGCACCATTATCATTCTCACAACCAATTAAAATAGGGTAACGAGCCATTTGATACCATTTAACTTCTCTAACAAGTGCATTATACAAGTCATCATTATTACTATATAATTTAGTATATTCTTTTTAATTTATTAGGTAATCTATCAGGTATTTTAACACAATCACAATTATAAATATCATAAAACTCTTTAAAAACATCTACCAACTGTACCCGTTACACCAGTAATTGTTTCAAATAAATTAAATAAAAACTTGATAAGTTATTTGAATATTACTAGTTGTTGATTTTCCTGAAAAAAACACCTTCTTTCATTTCCACAAATGAATGTAAATTATCATTAAGTGTTCTTCCTTGTGCAAGTCTACCAGTTGCTTTATCAATTAATACAACACGACTTCCAGTATCAGGATCAGGCTCAGAAGTTACATTATAATCTTCATATTTTTTTATTTTTAAATATCGCAGTAATACCATTGAAAAATAATATGTTGTACTTCAGGGATTCAAACATTCTATCATCCCAACCAAATATTTCTTGAATTTCATTAATAGTTCTATCAGTAATTATAAACTCATCATCTTCTTTTTCATCATATTTTAAATAACGAAGTGTTTTAAGTTTATCGATGATATATTGTGTTTTATATTTCTTACCACAAACCTCAACTTCAAGTAATACATCATCAACTTCGCTCTCACCAGCAATAATAAGAGGATTAATTGCATCATCCATTAAAATTTGGTCAGCTTCGTCAATAATAGCAGAGTAGAGTGGTCGATTAATAATTTTAATATCTTGATTAATACCACTTGCCATACATGAATTCAAATAAGCAAAGCCTAATGATGAATTTGTTGAATAAGTAATATCACAATCATAAGCTTTTTTGCTCGATAGGGTGGTTTATCATTTGATGTATACGCACATGTTAAATTGAAAAAAATTCATAAACAACTTTAGTTTCATTAAAGTCACGTTCGCTTAAATATTCGTTAACTGTTAGTACATTACAACCTTTATGTGTTAAACCATAAGCTATAGCTGGTAATATCAACGTAATTGTTTTACCAGAACCTGTAGACATTTGAATAATTCGTCTTTCTAAACTTGCTAATGCTCCTAAAAATTTGAACATCATATTGAAATTTTTCCTAATAATCTAAATGAAACTTCACGAGCACAAGCGTAAAGTTCAACAATATCTTTCATATTTTTAATATCAAAATTACCATCAAAACTTTCTGCTTTCATTTTTAATTCATCAAAGAGATAAATCTCGGTAATAATCTTGTTTACTATTTATTTTTTTAATAATTTCCTATACTTTCTCAGTGGACCAATACTTTCGTATTCGATCGAATCAAAGGCTGAAACTAATTTCATTTGATCTCTCCTTTTAATAATATTATACTAATTATACCATAAAAAAACACAACAATGTCAAGGGTTTAATATAATATAGACATAAAAAAATAAGGGTAGTTAACCTACCCTTATTAATAATTATTTTCTTAATTTCATACAACTTTCACATGTACAGAACTTACCTTTATTGATATGTTCAACAGCTAAACTTGCATCTTTAATTGAGATGTCTCCATTAAAAAAATTGGATCATTGTAAAAAGTTGTCATAAGTGAATCGTTATTATCATGTTCTAAACCAAACACATGACCAATTTCATGTTTTAATACTTTTTCTTTACTAACACTTGATTTAATTGCATCTGTATTTAATTGAACAATATACTTAGCTTTTTTCAAAATATCTTTTGAACGAATTCCACTACGAGAATATTTATCATTTGAATCTGCATCAACTAAATCAACTGTTGCTGTTTTTGTCATAAGACCAGCAAGTTCAGTCATTTCAAATCCATAATCATCATCTGTATCAACCGATAACCAACCACGGTCAACCCTAGTAGTTTCGTTATCAGAATCTAAAAAAAGGCAATATCAACACCTTTATTAACTGATGTAAACTCATAATTGAATGTGATATTATGTTTACTAAAAGCATCTTTCCAATCACTTAAAAGCTTTGTTAACTTCTGTTTTTAAACTATCATCAGCATAAACTTTTACATTAACTTCTTTATTTTTTTAATTTTTAATTCGTTATTTACAACTTTTGTAACAATTGAATTGTTTGAAGCACTAATTGTTTCAATTGGTTTTGTTGTTTTAACAACTAATGTGTTACCAGAACTAGATTTTGTATCAGTAGTAATTGTTTTAACAATGATACTATTACCAGAACTTGATCTCAACCCATCTAACTGACGAACGATTAACGTATTACCAGAACTAGATTTAAGTGAATCAACACCACGAACAACTAACGTATTACCAGAAGCTGAATGTTTAGCGATATCTTCTAATTTCTTAACAACAAAGCTAGTATTTGAAGCAACTCGTTTAATATCTTCTTTTTCATTAGCAATATTTGGTAATAAAATTTTGTAATTACCTTTATATAATGTACCAGCAGCTGCATCAGGTTTACTATTAAGTTCTGCTTTCACGTCTTTTAATGTATAATTCCCTTCAGTATGTGCTGTAACGTTTGGTGTGTTAACTTGAATAGTATCAACATTTGCATTAACTTTTTCTAATGATAGGCTAGGTGCACCACCAATAATACCCCATGGGTTAAATAATGATACGTCAATAGATGTATAACCTTTACCACCACCTTTATGACTTATACCAACTGTTGATTGACCAGAAATCATAACAGCAGTTTCATCTAAAACAGGTGATGATTGAATACCATCCACTTTAGGAACGTTAGTATCTAATCTATAATAATTACCCATATCTTGAATAGTTGGTTTTTCAGTACCATTTAATATAATATCAGTCATAGTATAATTAGTATCTTTATAAACATTTAATTCTTGTTTATCGTCTATATCCCCAATAAATATAGGTGTACGTTTACCAGCTTCACCAACACTTTCATCTAAACGAGCACTAAAATTAACATTTATACCATAGTTAAATAAAGCATCATTTGCACCACCATCAGCAGGAGAGAAAAGTTTACTATACTTATTAATAGTTATATTATCATTAATTGTTGATGTATCTAAACCTAATCGAAGTTCCCCACCAGTATGAGTATTAGTCCCACGACCGTTTGCTTCTGTTAAATGTCTATAATAACCAACACCCGTTAATAATTTCCCTGTATTTGGGTCAACTGAAATATAATATAAATATAGCATTTTCCAATTCATACCTGCAATTGTACCACCTTTTGGAAGACGTGTACCATTATACTGTGTAACATCAAGTGTTAATGACATATTTTTACGAGTAACTTCACCATTTTCACCAACAGTAACATATGCATCTTTTAAATCAAATGTAACAGTTGGCTCATATGAAGCAACTAAAAATACATTACTATTACCAACATTATCAATATGTTGTGTTTTAATATCTTTAAATACACTGTGTTTTGAAAGCACTGCGTTATATCCACGAGTAGAAGCATTTGACCAAGCTTGTGAACCAATTCGTTGAATGATACCCCAAGCACCACCAGTATACGTTTGAGAATTAGCAAATTTAGTACCACGAACAGTAGCAAAATCATTTACATTAGCACTTGGTAACATAACTGAACCATACACACCGTTTAAACCTTTTTCTTTATCCGCTAACCATTGAGCTGCAGCAATATTTGCAACAGTTTTATTCGAAGCTGTATATTTCAACATCATATCTTTATAATGTGGTTCTAATAGTTCCTCACCTAAAAACACACCATCAGTAGTTGCTTCAGTTTGTCTTAAAGCTTCATTCACATAAGCTTTATATTTTTCACCACTATAAATAGGCATTTTTTGTAAAAATACTTCATCTATCTGAGTAGACGTACCACCTTTATCAATACCTTCAATATTTTTTTAATTCTTTCAATATTGTTTTGAATAACAGGTTCTACTTTAGCTAAACTTTCAGCATTTTTTTAGTTTTTAAATTATCTAAAGAACTACCAACTGAAGCATTTATTTGACTACTAGCATTATCGATTAATTTTTTTGAATCTCGCTAGTTTCACGACCAATGTCTCCAAAAATCTAAATTACCAATTGCATCAATTTTACCAACAACATTAACTTTAACACCAGATTCATCAATTGTAGCAATAGCTTTATCGATATCTTCTAACATTTTAGCTTTAACTTTTTTTCAGGTTTATCAGATTTTGATACTTTTATCTTTTAATTTAAGTAACTCAGCTTTTTGTTTTTTTCTTTATATTCATTAATTAACGTACTAGCTTTTAGAATTTTTCAACATCTTCTTTTACTTTATTAGTTTGATTAGATGCACCTTTTAACCATGTGTTAATTAATTCCATATTTTTAACAGCATTAGTCGTATATGTTTTAGATTTAACAACTTCAGCTTCATTAGATTTTCTAACATTATTAATTTTACTAATAACATCATTAGTTGCTTTTTCTACATCACCCAGTTCTACAATAGCATTATCATTACGAACAAACTCACTTGTTTTTTTGTAATAACATTATTCGCTTTTTGTTTTTAGTAGTATCAACTTTTAATCCACTATCTTTGGTAACAGCATCTGCTTTCTCATTTAATTCTTTAACATTACCTAAAAATCCCATCTGTGTAATGGTCATCTAAAGCAGTTAACTCACTAATACGTTTATTAGCAGTTTCTACAGATTCATTAAATGCTTTATTATAAGTAGCTGACGAGCTTGAATTAGCAGCACGTTCGATTGTTTCTGTATTTTCATGAATTAAACGATCACGTTCAGCTACAATACTATTTAATTTATTAGTCACATTATCTAAATTAGATAAATCAATTTTTTTCAATTGTAGATTCATCAATTGTTAAACCAAATTTTGTAGCATTTGTACTTAATGATTTAAATTTAACATTTTGTGATTCTAATTTATTTAATACTTTTTGCAACTCTACAAGTTTAGATTTAACTTCATTTCTATTTTCATCTGTTAATGTAATTGTTGATTTTCCTATTTCAACATTATCATAGTTTTTTTAGAAATATTTGAAATAAGTTTATTAATTGAATTAATATCTTCTTGTAATGTTTTACCTTCTTTAATAACTTCACCACTAGCACCTTTTTTTCAGTTGTACGAATAACTTCCGTGTCGGCTTTAGCACTTACACCACTTAAAGCTGCAAACCCTGTTAATGAAGCTCCTAAAAATAATTTTTTTGTTTTTTTGACATGTTATAACCTCCATAAATATATTATATCAAAAATAAAGGAGAGGGTATACCTCTCCACCAACCTAATTTAATTATTTTTTTAATTTAATTTCTTTACAATGTATTACATACCGAACCACGTTTTACCTGTGTCAATTATACCTTTGATTAAATTACCAATCCAAACACCACCGTCAACGAATAGTAGTGATAGACCTGACATAATTAATCCATTTTTTTGAATGTAAAAAAATTCTACTTTGTGATTCGAATAATCTTAAGAATAACGCAGTTACAAGAACAGCTATTCCTAAAAATAAAGATACCTTTTAGCTGCAAAAAGCAATATAACCTTGTTGGAATTCTTGTTCAATCCATTGATAAAGTCTTTGAGATGCTCCTGATAAACTAAAAGCACCTACCACTGTGTTATTAAATATATCCATTTATAAAATATTCCTTTCATAATTAAAATTTTATAAATTGATTATAACATATATCCAAATTAAATGCAAGTAAAAAGACTAAATAAAATTTTTATTTAGTCTTAAAAAAACTACTATAATTATTCTTTAAAAATCTTTACCTAGATTTTTTTCTACTAAAAACTACTTATCGTTTCTGACTTCTTAGTATTAACTGTTCTATTAGAACCTAATGTAGTTTTAGCTCTTGTTTTAGCTTGTGATTTCTTAGATTTTTTTAGCTTTACGTTTTGTATCTCTTAATCTAGTAGGTTGATAGTTATCTTCATAAACTGTATTTTTGTTTTTTTGTTGACCTTGTTGTTGTATCTTAGGATCAACACCTTTAACTTTGTTATAGACTTTTTTTGAGTGTGATCTTGAGTACCAGTTAATCCACCAACAGCATGTGTCATACCAGCTAAGAATTGTTTACGAGTATCGTATTTCTTACCGTAATTCTTATTATTCTTATTCGCATTATCACTCATCGACATTAATCCTCGACCAGTAGCAAGTCTAATTGCTGACATTTCTTTACCTTTGTCATTTTTAACTGTCTTAGTAGCACGTTCCTTAACATCGCTCAGTTTACCACGAGTAAATTGAGAAATACCTGAAACAACACCACCAGCAACTACAGCATCACCAACGTTTGGAGTCTCTTTACTAGATGTATCATTGTTATCATCATTAACTGTAGTGTTTTCAACATTTTTAACATTTTCAGAAATACTATCTTGCTGAGTACCACTTAAGTTTTCATTAACTTGTGAATTAACTTTAGTAGAATCACCTTCAAGATTAAGATTTGTATCATCTTTAGTAACATTATTAAGTTTTGTATTCTCAACACCATTAAGATTCATATTATCTTTATTAGTAATGTCTTCTTTAATATCTGTTTTATTAGCTTCATTAAATTTATTAGCTACTGTATCTTTACGAGACTGATCAGAATCATTAAATTCATCACCTTGTTTATTAAATAATTTTTTTCATCTTGGTTTTGATCAACATCTTCAACAACATCATTTTGTGTATTATCATCTTGATTAAGTTCCGTACTATTATCTTGTTCTAACTTAGTGAAATCATCTTTGTTTTCAATATGTTCAGATACAGGTTCGTTAATCTCTTTCTTACCTTCAAGATTTTCTTTTTGGTCTTTAGCATTTTTACCTTCAGCACCATCTTTACCTTTAACTTCATCAGCAACAGTAGGTTGACCTTGTTTTTGACGTTGAAGAGTAGGTTCAGTGTTTTCTCCTTCAACTGGAGTTTCTTCCTCTTTAGGTTCTTCAAATTCACCTTCTTTATATTCACCGTTTTCAGTTTCTTCTACTAAACCATTTGTACCATTAGTAGCATTTGGATCTTTTGGATCAAATTCCTCATTTTGACCTTCTTGTTCTTTTCCATTAACTTCATCTGCTACAGTTTCTTCAGTAGGACCTCCGTGTTTACCTTCACCAGCAATCTTACCACCTAGATAACCACCTAAAGCAGCACCCATCATAGCAAGACCAGCACCCGTAGCTTTAGCTTCTTTCATAGCATTATTCATCATAGTATTTCCACCAACGTTTGTTGTGTTTGAATTACTAGTTCCAACAGGTCTACCACCAGGTCCACCATGAGAATTAATAAATTGATTTTCCCAACGTTGTGCTCTCTCAGCTAACGCATTAGGTATACCTTTAATCCAGTTAATATAAGCTGAAAGTGGAGCGATTAATAATTGAGGTACAAAGAATATTGCCATAATTGCAATAATTAAACCAACAAATTTATCAGTTATTACTTTCGCAATGAAATTTAAAGGGAACGGAGCGTCTTTAACAGCTTTCATTAAACCTTCAGAACCAACAACATTCACCCCAAGATCTTTAACCATACTATATACATAATCAATTAAGTTAATACAAAAAATCTACCATTATAGATACACCAAGTAAACCAGCGAATACAGCTACAAAACCACCAAATAACATTGCTAACCCATAAGATGTACCTAAAGCAGCTTTTGCACCACCTTTAAAAACTGCACCAAAAGTTGTGATAAATACATCACTAACACCTTTAATACCAGTAAACACCAAACGAAGTGTAACAAATAATAAAACTATACCTGGGGCTGTATCACTATTACCTTTTTGTTTATCACCATCATTTTTATCTTTCTTATCTTTTTTACCATTAGAATCACCTGAAAACTTAATAGCATTAATACCAACACCAACCATTTGTGAAGGGTTAGTATTTGAACGAACACTAAAACCATTTTCATTAAACGAAGTATTTAAAAGATTATAAGCGGCAAGAGGTGAAATACCATAACCTGTTTTACGCATAGTAAACGTAGTAGTATCACCACTATTTGACATTTGTAGTGAACCTTTAAAAATATTCAATATTACCAATATCAATATCATCAGCTATTTTTAGTATTATTAGCAAAAACTTTCAGAGAATTTAATTATCTTACCAGTTTCCCATGGTAAACGTTGTGCTTTACCACCTTCATTTGATACTGAATAAGCAGGGTGGAATGTAACAAGTGTTCTATTTTTAGCATTCTTAGCAATTGCAACAATTCGAGCAGCTAAAACTTTATCATCATCATTACCTTCACCAGTTATTGCATTTTTAGCAGCATATTTATTAATATTATAAATATCATCTTCTGATAAAACAAATTCACCGTTTTTTTAACTGTAAGTGACGTACCAACTGGTATACCAAAACTTGTATTTTGATACCAATCAAGTAAATTTAAATTACGTCTTACAATAGTATTATCTCGTGTTTTTTTCAGCATTCATTTTTATAATCAGTAATTTGTTGAACACCTTCACTAAATGCAAACACAGCAACAGGGAATAATAAAGTTGCAATAACAATACGAACAATAAATCGTCTAATTTTATAAGAAAGTGCTCTACCATTCCATGCCATTTGAACCAATCCTGCTAAAATAGAACCAAATCCAAATAACATAGCAATTGTTACTGCACGAGAAAAACCCAAATTGACCAGGATCTCCAAAAGAATTTTATAAATGTTCTAAGTGGTTCATTTTGATTAATTAATTTAATTAATTTGTTCCCACCAGCACCAGCATAATTAGCATTCGTTAAATATGAAGAATCATAAAACGATAATAAAACTGGTGCAGGATTATACTCACGTAAAATCTTAAAACCTACATTTGAAAATGCTGTTGCAACTTTTTGTCATACTACGAGCATCATCATCTACTGTAATAACCGATTCATCTTTATCTAAACTTTCATCTTGAAGTTTTTTTGAATAGCTAAACCAAATTGATGATAAGCAACTGCTTTACCATTACCACCTGAGTTAGTATCTAAACTTGTAATACCAGCTTTATCTAAACTCATTGTATTTTGTAAAGCTGCATAGTTATTAAAAGCAACTGGTGAAGTAGGGTCCAAATAGAATACCAACCGTACCAAAGTTACCTGAACTCATAATTTTTAGTTAAATTTTTTTATTTAAATTTTCTTTTGACTCTTTAGAATCTTTTTGATTTAGATTCACTATTTTCTTTAGCTTTATCTTTATCTTCACTAGATTTATCATCTGCTTTTTTTCAGTTTCTTGTTTTTTTATTTTCAGCACTAGCCTTATCAGCATCTTTTTTTAGCAATATTTTTGTTGAGCCGCTTGATAAGCTGATGTTACAATCGAAGGTGCTTGAATAGTATCAAAGTCACCCTCAGCTAATGTAACAGCGCTAGAAAAAAACTAGTTAAAAGCAAATACAGATAATAGTGAAGTTACTAATATTTTTTTCTTTTCTGCATTTTTTTCCATAATACACCTCACTATAATATACTATCTAAATAGATATAATCTAAACTAGAATCTGTCTCAACATAAAACGCACCTGGATTATTATGTAATTGTTTTTGCCCAATTAGTATTTAAACTAAAATAATCGGTTAATTTCGATACTCGGTTTTTATACAAATCAATCATAACAAACTTAAGTTCATCTTCTGTTGTTGTTTTTACCATCAATTAAATCATCAGATGCTGTTTTTATTCTTATTACGATATTTAGTTAAAATATTAACTAAATTTTCAGCATTAACATGATTAGATTCCGTAAATACAATATCTATATTAGCACCAGATGTAGCAATTGCATCAAATATAGTTGGTGCAATATGTCTCATTCGACTTAAACCATGAAACATGATTACATCACCATTCTCAAGAGAAGGTAACAACACATTTAAGTAAGCTAATCCCATAATATTTAATGCAGGATTATTAGAAGTTGCAGATGCACCAATCGACATACTTGATAAATCAACCACTTTATATTGTTTTTGCTACAAGTTCGTCAATTATTGGATTAGTACGTACATTAAGAGCGGCGTTAGATACTAATATTATTTTTTTAATAATATTTTCTAACTCCTCAATGATTTTACGTTTTTCAAGTGAATCTTCTGATAATTTTTGCTTGTGATACATATTGTGCAAAAATCAGCGATTGTTTTAATAGTATCATGATTAGCAAATAAACGTAAATTATTTAAATTCTCACGAGCGTTTGTTTGCCAATATCTTTCAGTAATGAAAAAATGAAATTAATATTTTTCTAGTTACTTGAGCAAATTCATCCGTTACAGAAACTTCATCTACATTTCTAAATTGCGATAATAAAATTATAATGTTATCAATATGTGTACTAAAAAAATTGTACTGTTCGAGGATCATTTTCTTCAAAAAAACACTTGGTTTAATAGCTTCAATAATATTAAGTAATCCATGACTAACATCAACAGAACACATTCGTGAAACTTTTTAATGGTATATTAGATAAATCATCTGCATTTTTTTAGATTTATTTATAACAACATGTAAAAACACGTTTACCTTTTTAATAAATATGCACGACTCACAACTTTACTTAAATAAATTTCACTAGATTCATCAAACGTACCACTTCTAGTATAAGTTTTACCTAATGTATCATTACCAACAAATAATGATTTAGAATTTATAAAAATTATAAGCAGCATGTGATTGAATTAATTTACCAACAGAATAACCAACATATTCTGAACCAGGATTTCTATCACCACCAGAATCTACGTATAAAGCAGATACGGCAGCTTCTTCAGTTGTCATTTCATAATATAAACCTTTATGACCACTTACTTTATTTGGTCCATGTGAAATAAACGGATATAATTGTTTATTAACATCTAATTTCCATTGTAATCCTCTTGTTTCGTCATTCATTTTCAAATAGTTCGATACATCATTAACAGCTTTTTCTAATTTTATTTCAGTAGGGGCAGTAACTATAAGCTCTGCACCAAAATTCATAACACCATCAGCACTATCTAACGCATCAAGTAACATTTGGTCATGTGATACAGCTTTAGCACGTTCTTTAACTTTTTCTGCTTTATCAGAACCAAACAAGCTAATTTTCTTACGAGAATTAATATCTTTTCTTGCTTGATCTTCATCTTTTTTCTCAAAAGCACGAACACTAGTAATTTTAACATCTTTATCTAAAATATTACTTTGTGTTATATCCCATAAAACTTTAGACCAAGCAAATGTCATATCAGCAGTTTGTGTTATATTAAGTACCAGTTTTAAAATAGCACTATAGGCTTTAGGTCTAGGACTAACTTCAAATTTGTTACCACCTACATGTCGCATGTTATACATCGTACTATGTGTTGAAGATGTCGAACTCATAAAATTTGTTTTTCGTAAAAGGTTGTTTTCAATTAGTTTCGGTGCTTTTATTAGTCGGCACGGAAATTATTCTATTGGTTTTTACCTTTTTGTCTTTTTGTTTTTGCGGTTTTTGTTTTTCTTACCGTTTGCTTTTTAAAGGTTTTTTTCTTTTTTTCATTTGTGTTTGTTTCATACCTTTAATTTGCTTTTTATTAGACTTCTTCATTAAGAAATTTCCTTTCATTAATTTAGATTTTTAAAAACTTCACAACTAAATATAGTTAATTAAAAGTACAATTTATTATAACATAATTTCATAAATTAAACAAGTAAAGATAACAAAAAAGTAAAAGTGTTTCCACCTTACTTTAATTTTAATTATTACTCAAAAATCAGGTTCATAAAAATTCAGAATCATAATCTTCAGTATCATAATCATCTTCGTTTAACTCATTACCTTCACTTAACTCACGTGATTTTAATTCTTCTTCGTATGCTTTTACCTTCTTCATATATACTCATTGCTAAATTATCTTTTTTTACCTTCTTTAGATAATACAGCACCTGATTCAAATTCAAGTCCGAATTTCTTAGCAAGTTCTACTTGATTATTAATTATATCATTAATATCATTTGATAATTTATAATAATTATACGAAGCTAGTTTGAAGTTTTTCATCATAAATATGTAGTATTTCTGGTTCTTCTAATAAAGCATTTAGTGAATCAATATCTACTTTAGTTATAACAGGTAAATATCCATCTAAATTATTATCATGAATTTCTTGAAGTGTAATAGCTGAATCTCTCATATCACGAATTAATTCCATATGATTTTTAGAAACTTCATTATACGACATTAATTTAGTTTCAATTTCAACACCTTTTTTTCTTCTAAATCTTTGTTCATATTAGCAAGTGTTTCATTTTGACTAATTAATTCATCTCGTTTAGCTTCTAATTCAAGTTTCTTAGCTTTTTAATTCTTCTACTTCGTTACTTAACTCAGATACAGAAGCTTGTAATTCATTACGCTCTTTTGCTAATTCTTTTTAAGCGTTGTGTATCAATCTCTTGTTGTTTTTCAGCTTCTTTAATAATTTTACGAGTATTAGCCATTGTATCATCAATGATTTTTAATTTGTTCATCCATATTATTTGTACGTTGTGTTAACGAATTATAATGCTCAGTAGCTTCGGAAACATCCTGTTGTAATTCTGAAACAATACCTTTTAATAATTCATTATCAGTAGCTAAAGCTGAAACATCTTGTACATATAATTTTAATACATTATCAACATCTTCAGATGAAACAAATTTATATTCAAAAATCTTTTTGGTGCACCTTTTTGGTTTTTTTAACTTTTTTTAACATCTGAATGTGATTTATACGAATTTTTCAATATTAGGTAATACATTAGCTTCTAAAACTTCTTGTTTTGTTAAATCTAATTGTTTAACTAAATTTAAATCTTCAATATCAAATAATTCAATTTCATCTATATTTGTTGTTTGCATATCATTCATCTTTCTTTTTCCTATAACGCATAACTAACATTATTAGTTAATGGTATCCTTTCATCAATTTTTTTAGCTTTTTACTTGACTAAAGAATTCATTTACATATTCTTTGATCATATCTTGAGTTGACGGATCAACTTCTTTTTTTCTGATTTTTTTCTTCTATAGAAATAACTTCTGGAGTAGGTAGTTCTTCTACTTCAGGTAATTCTATTTTTTTCTTCTACTTTATATTTTGAGTCAATGTTATTATTAATGACTTCACTTGAACCGCTCACATCTTCAACAGCTTTATTGAATGATTCAATTTGTTCATTTACTGATTTTTTTACTTTCAACGTCAACCGTTTTATCTAACTCATCTATTTTTTTCTTCAATAGATTTATTAAGTTTGATTTCATCAATTTGTGATTTGTGTTTTTGAATTCGTTCTTCTAATGAAGATAACTGTTCAATAAAAATCAATATTTGTAATCTCATATTCACGAGTAGGGTTAATTGTTTCAACTAAACCAGAAACTAATTCACCTACAACTTGTTCTTTAGATGCTTTATGAACTGTTTCAATAACATCTAATACATTATCTTTTACTTCTCCTTCAATATCTAAACCAGAAGCATTTTTAGAAAACATAACTTGAGTTGTACCTAATAAGTACTCCTTATAATCATCAGCTAATAACATTGCTTCATCGTCTTGATATCTCTCAAATATTTCTTTAAATTCTGTTTTCAATAACATCTCTTGGGATATTATCGTTGTTTATATATTTTAATAGTTCACTATTTTTGGTTTTTTTCAACTTTTGTGAAATTGCATAAATTTTTAAATCCATCAATATTTCCTTTCTGGGCAAACCCTTTTTTTATACATTTATAGAACTTATTATATCATACATTTCAATGAAAAAAACAAGTAATTAAACAAAAAGTAAGAGATTAACTCTTACTTTCCCCGATACAATTTCAACTTTCTTTTTCTTCAGAGAAATTATCAACAGATAGTTCTTTATTTAAAAATTCTACTATAATCATATAATTCATTATATTTAGCAAACCTTAATTGATTTAATGTATTTATATGACTAACGATATCATTAGCAGATTGTAATAATGCAGGTAATTCTTTAGCACCAGTAGATTGATCTTTTGATGCTTCTTTTTGATATTCTTTAGTAGTGTATTTTTTTACCATCAATAATTAACCCAACATCAATTTCTGTAATAGGTTGTAGTTCTTTAACCTTTTTATCAACCACATTAACTAACGAATCATCTTCAACATTTTTCAGTATTAAACTTTTCTCAACATATTTTTTTCATATCTTCATATGTTTTAGTTAATTTAATATCAGAAGCATTTAAACGTTCTTCATTTAATTTATAAACTGTTAAAAGCATCATCTAATTCTTTTTAGCTTTTTCAATAACTTTTTCAGTTTTATTACTTGTAGTTAAGTCGTTAGATATAGCTGCTAAATTAATCTTATTATCTTTAAATAAATCAGTTGTTGCTTGATTATTTGTTAAATTAAGTTCAATAGGTGCGTCCATATATTTCGTATCTTTAACAGCAACATTAAGTCCAAATATACCAGCAATATCATTTTGGTTACGATTATCAACATATAATACTAACAATCTATTACTCGAATCAAGTGGAATTATTTTTATATCTATATTTAACATTACCTTCATCAGTAACACTACGAAGTGGTTCAAGTCTTACATTAAATCCAGAATCAATAGACGGAACACCAGCTTTAGTATCACCTTCAATATTAAATACTAATACGTGTTGTTTATTGTAATAACTACTTGATAATGGTTTAACAGTAATATTACCATTTAAATAAATTTTATTAATAATTCCTGAAATTTCAGATTTAGTATTATTTTTCACGTATCTGATTAATTAATGTAACAGAACGAGGTAGTAAACCACCAAACGAACCAATTATAATAAAGAATATTAAAAAGCAACATTCTATTACGCATTTGGAACGGACTTTGAACAAAATATACTAATCCTTGTTGTGCTAATTTTTTTCTTAAATGAGTTAAACGCACCAACAATTTTTTTCATCAACAAACTTTTGAAAAAGAAAAAGGTTCAGCAACGTCCATTATCACAGACATATCTTTATTTGTTTTTTTCATTTTTTTATTTTTTTCGTTTTTTTGAATAGAGCCATATTCTTTATCTAAACCTCCTTCAAATCCCATTGCAGCAAGTAATACCGATACAGGTTCGTTTGCTACACGTATTAAACGACCAGTTGATTTAAATGCACTAATACAACGATTTAAATTTTTTACTTTAACAGATAATATACCATATTGCTGTACACTTCTTGCAAAACTTTCTGTACCAGCAACTCTTAAAAATTCTTTACGTTTATGACTCATTGCTAATAAGTCTGAATCATCTTCATTAATATCCTCTAAATCATCTAAGTAATTTTTAAGTTGTAACATAGACGTATCAGAATCCTCTTTTACAACGATATAAAAAGCTTCTCCGCCTTCTAAAAGATTAAATAATTGTTTCATACCGATCGCTTGTCTACTATGATCTTCACGAGTAGACCATTGATTTATATCTGATGTCATATTATAAACAAGTCTAACATGACCATCACTCATTTTACTACCAACAGCATCAACACCTTCATATTCATCAATTGAACGAATAGAGTGCCCAATTGTTGTAGTAGTACTTAATTCTGTTACAACCATTTTAACAGGTTTTTTGAATATAATACCGTAAAAGTTAAATATCATACTACGTCCAGTAGGAGTCTCACCAACAATTAACCATATAAAAAGCAAAAATATGATATTATAGCGAGAAAAATTCCACCTAAAAAGAGGTGTAAAAAAAGAATCCACCAAGAAAAAAACCTATTCCTAAAAAAATAAAGTTGCACCTTTCAATGAAAAACTTATCACCCCAAACTGGCATATTCCACCAGTTAAGTTGTTTTTGTTACTTTCACCCAAAGTTCCTCCTAATCTTAATTTATATTTAATTCTACTATTCTCAACTAATTCATCATCGTCATAAGGTAAACCTAATTTATAAAAAAATACTTATTAGATGATTCATTATAATATAGTAAGAAAATGAACTAAATCACCATTAAATATCCATTTACGAATAATCGAAACAGACAAATCAGATGCTTTCGCTAGTTCACCTATTGTATATAATTTATCACCGTAAATTGATACTTTCAAATGACAAAAAGCTCCTTTCAATTTTTTTCAATAATAATATTATATCATAGTATTGTAAAATGCACAAGTATTCAATGTAAATAGTTAAATTATTTTTCTTCCATATAATATAGATGCAATTTTTTTATACTAAAAAAATTGCCTTTTTGTTAAGTTACACCTAAAACCCTTTTCGGATTTGAATTAGTTTTTGTATACCCCTTTAAAAAAACTAATACGCAAATTTGTGTGTCTAACACTTTGCTTGAAATAATAACTAAAATAATATAAAATAATAATAAGGTAAACAATTAAACAAATAATAAATAATAAAAAAATTAAAACAATCAAATCTAAAGAAAGGATACAAAACAATGTATGACAAATATAATTTCTCCGAATATCGAGAATACTTAAAGAAACTAAAAAGATAAAAAAACATTCGTATTGAAGGTGATATTATTAACATCTATGAAATGCGAAGTAGAAAAAAAGAAAAAAACTACAAATTGTACTTGGTAACATTAAAAAGTGATCAAATTGCAGATAAACACTTAAAAAAATGAACACTTAAACGTATACTTACCAAAAGAAATACTTGATGAAGAAAATTATGACTTCTTCAAAATAGGTAACACAATTAGTTTAACCGCTAAAAGTACATAAATATAGAAGACAAATGAAATATGGTATTATAACTACAGATTATGGAATATCATATTTAAACAAATCGAAAAATAAATTTAATAAAAGAAAGTTGGTGATCAAAATGACATTTTTTTCAAATCAAAACTGTTTAAAAACATCTGTAAATACACTTTAATAATAGCCGCTATTCCTATTTTAGGAATGCTTGCATTTGTAATAGCTTGTTGTTGGGTATTTATGTCATCTTTAACAGATAGCGTAAATGAAAAATATTAGATAATGCACATATAACAACAATATTTAACTATTAGTTTATTTTTTTATTTTTTTAAAAAATATGATATAATAAAGAAGATAAAAATAAACTAATAGGAGAACGTTATGAAACAACCCTGAAATAATAAAAAAACACAGAACATGTTATTAAAAAAAGTTAAAAAAATCTAGAATTCGGTGATGTAGTCTATATAAATGCACCGTTTAAAGAAAACACAAATGAGTTTTACAACGGTTATAATGTTGAAGATGTTTTAGGTTCAAAATATAAAAAAATAGATTTGGACAAAGCTCAAAAAAACGTCCTGTAATGGTAATATCAAATGAAAATAACGAAATACATTACGTACCGTTAACATCTAAACATAATGCATTACCACACCATCCAGATGCAAAAAAATCATTATAAATGCACAACTGAAGTTAAAAGCGAATGATGAACACCCAAAAATACTACACTACATATGTAGAATTAAATAATATATCAACATATAAATTCAAAGAAAAATGAAAAAAATTGCATCAACACAACCATTGAATGACTATGATAAAAAAATAATCCAACGTGAATTTACAAAAACGTTCTCGTGATTATTCAGAAAAAGAAGATACGAAACGTTTTATACAAGATTTTCGTAAACCAAAAATTAATTAACCATTTAAAACATACAGGATTCGAAGAACAAAAATCAAAAATGAATCAATAAAAATTTAAAAAAAGATAATATGGAAATTAATATTGACAAAAATGGTATAATAACGTATCATCATATTAGAACACTTGATAAAGTGTTGGAGTTGCATAATCCATTAATAAAAATATATGCAAAAAAACAAACACAAAAACAAACAACCATTGAAAGGTAAAAAAATATGAAAACAGTATTTAAAAATAACAGAAAATGAAATCCTACAAACAGGAGATTGTGTATTCATTCTAAATCACCAATTAGCTAAATTAGATAAACGTGGTGGTATTGAATTTATAAAAAAATGAAAGTATTAATTATAATAAAATTGATCCACTAGTTTTTAGAAGATGCTTTAAAAATTTAAAGATATTGAACCTACATACAATAACGTTGCTAACGTAATTTTTGCAGGTGATATTAAAAGGTGCATTTATCTCAGGTGAATATACAAACGTAACAAACACTGATTTAGGACCAACAACTGTTATGGAAAATAACTTACAATTAGCTGTGTTATCAACAGCAACATATATATATCAAAAAAATAATGAAAGAAGGTGAAACACATGGAATTAAAAAAATTACAGATAATACATACTCAATGTTTGTTAATGATGATTTAATTATCATTCAAACTCATGATAATGGTTCTATTTATAGTATAGAAGGTTTATCAAAAACATACTCGTGATTATTTCACAAATGATGTAATACACAAAATCCAATCTCAATTAGTTAAAGAATTAACATATTAAAAAGAAGGAGACACTTATTTAATGAAAAATTATATCATTTGAAGGCATAGACGGTGTGGGAAAAAAAGCACTGTAATAAATGAAGTTTATAAGAAATTAAAAAGCAAAAAAATAAAAAAATGTAAAATTATATTTTTGAACCTGGATCAACAAATACAGGTATTCAAATAAGAAACATACTAAAAAAATGGTGAGAAAAAAAGATTCATTAACAAATCTATATTTATATATTGCAGCACGAGCTGAATTAGTAAATACAATATCACAACTTGAAGATGTTGATTATGTATTAATTGATAGATATGTAGATTCAACAAGTGCGTATCAACACTATGGTAATGGTATACCAACTACATTAATTCAAACATTAAATAACTCAGTAACACATAATAGAAAAATTTTATCCTGACCACACCTATTTAATTACAGTACCTGAAAAATATCAGAGAAGAAAGATTATTAAAAGGTGAAAGAGAAATTGATGAAATAGATACAAATAAATCTTATTTAAATAAAGTAACACAAGGTTATTCAGAAATTTATGAACTAAATAAATATAGAATGACAAGAGTTCAAAACATCAATAAAAAAATGAATGTGTTAATAACATAGTAAATGATATTGAAAGTAGGTTTAATAAATGAAACTAACTTTAGAATTTACACGAGATCAAATAATAAATGCTAATCAACCAATACATCATATGAAAAAAAGGCAAATTTGGTAAAAATTAGAAAATTATCTAAATATGAATGTATGAGTATACCATTTAAAGATAGACCATATTACACAGAAGACAAACCGTGTAATATACTAATAAAAAAATATCACCACCAAAAAAACAAGCATATGATCCACCAAACTGGTCTCCAACAGGTAAAGCTATAATTGACGGATTAACAGACGCTAAAAATATGGAAAGATGATAATTTTAATATTGTTAAATATGTAACTTATGGTCACGGAGGGTTTTCAACAATAAAAAGATAAATATATATTTGAGGTAATTGTATATGATTATGAGGAATTAGTACATGACTAATATTTTTAATCGATAAAGTAACTAAAGAAAAATATTGAATTATTAAAATATTATGTTCAAAAATTCTAATATTATATACTCTAATATACAATTACCAACTAAAAAAATATCAACATAAAAAAACCAAGTGATTTAAAAAAATGCTATTGTATTTTTTTGATGATAAAAAAATCTTGTTGAAAAAAACATAAACGATTATTAAAACATATTAACCCAGATAAAAATTTATATCAAAAAAATAAATTATATTATAATAACAATAAAAAAATTTAATCAAAAAAACCAACGTCTAGTAATTCTACAATACCTGAAAAAAATTACCTACTGTACGAACCCCTAATGGTGCAGAACTTAGACCTTATCAAGCTCGTGCAATGCAATTTTTTTCTTAAAAAAATAAACGCACTGGTTTATTTATAGATATGGGATTAGGTAAAACACTAACAACACTTGCAAGCTTAGATTATTTATTTAAGAATCAATTAATTAATGAAAAAAAGTTGTTTTAGTTGTAGCACCTATTACAGTTGCTTTAGACACTTGGGTATCAGAAGCAGAAAAAAATGGGGTTATGATATTGATACAAAAAGTTTGTGTTAAAAATAACACCAAAAAAAGAGACCAATTACTAAAAAAAGTACAATTAATATTAATAAACCTACTATATTAACATGCAATCCAGAACAACTAAAAACATATTGTTAATTTTTACGGAACTAATTATTTTTGATGTAGTTATCGTTGATGAAATGACATTATTCAAAAAAATACAAAAATCAAAACGATTTGAGTTTTTTTAAAAAAATGTTAACACAAAAATGTTAAGTATATGGCTGGATTAACAGGTACACCAGCACCAAGTAGCTTTTATGGATTTATACGGACAACTAAATATAATAAAACCCTAATGCAACACAAAGGTATTTAGGGAGTAATTTTTTTGTTTTTAGAGATAAATACTTCATACCAAGTATTGTACATCCATTAACAAAAACAAGTATTTAAATACTCAGCTAAAAAAATGGTGCAATTGATCAAATAAAAGAAGCTATTAAACCATATACTATAGCCATGAGAACTGATGATTATTTAACATTACCTGATATTATATATGTTAATAAAATGGTAGAGTTGAATAAAAAAAGATTTAAAAATTATATACTAAAATGGCTAACGAAGTAAAAACAAGCTTTTACGTGATGCTGAAGAAGAAAAAGTATAGTAATAAAGAATCGGTTAACTCACTCGGTTTATCAGTAAACGCAGGTGATCATGAACTAATAATTCAAAACCGTGGTGCACTAAAAAAATAAATTATTACAATTAGCATCTGGTGCAATTTACACAACTAATAATGATTATGTAACATATCATGATGAAAAAAATTTAAAGTATTAAAAAGAAATAGTAGAATCAGCAAATAGTCCATTGTTAGTATTTTATCGATTCAAATCAGATATTGACCGAATGAGTAAATACATTGATTTTGAAACAATACCAAAAAGATGCTGAAGGTATTCGAGATGTTATAAAACGTTGGAATAATAAAGAAATACCTGTTTTAGTAACTTCTCCAAAAAAACAGCTTCTCGTGGTCTAAATATACAAGACGGTGGACACACAATAATTTGGTTTAATATTCCACCAGGTGAAAATGAATTATACAGACAAGCAAATAAACGATTGCACCGAAGTGGTCAAAAAAATACAGTTACTGTAATGCACCTTATTACAAAAGGTACAGATGAACTGGAAATATTAAATCAATTAAATCAAGCAGAAGCTGAACAACAAGAACTCATGAAAAGTTTAGGTGAAAACTCATAAAAATACTTGAAATTATAAAAAAATGTGATATATTAATAATAGCTAATAAAAAGCTTAATAAAAATAACAAATAAAAACTGAAAGGATTTTTTTACAAATGACAACAGAAAATCAAGAATTTTTTTAAATATTGATTCACAATTAGGATATGATATTATTGAATCAAATAAAGAACAACAAAAAAATCATTAGAAACACAAACACAACTTTTTAAAGGATATTGCAACAACAGTTAATAGACAATCAAATGCACAATTTGAATTAGTTAAAGTTGTTCAAGAAAAACAATCAAAAAAGTTAATAGTCAACTTGAACGAGTAAAAGATTTAACAATTACTGATGATAATTTAAAAAGCAGAATTTAAACAAATTAATAACAATACTGAATCAATTGTTAAATCTCATGAATCATTCATGGACACTGTTAAAGAAAAAAATTAACTAAAGTTGATGAATTACCTGATGAAATCTTAAAAAAATTAAAAGATAGTATCACTGAAACATTAGCTGAACAATATCAAGCTTATAGTGACTATATTTTAACATTAACAAATAAAACAAAAGAATTAACTGAAAAACTGTTCAAAACTAGAATATTCTGAAGATATTAAACGTCTTGAAGAAAAAAACAAGAAGAATATTCAAAAAGAAGTTAAAGAATTACATAAAGACACACTTGACAAAACAAGAAACATTACTTAAAAACATTTGAAGATGTAACAACTCATTTAAATACTGTTTTTAGAAGCTATCAAACAAAAATAATGAAGAACAAATTAAATCACAAGAAATTTCAAAACAAGTTTTAGCTAAATTATCTATTATGAATACAAAAAGTTGAAACCGTACTAAAAAGAAAGTGAACAAGAAACTCCAATATTATTAGAAGAACCCTGTAAATAATGAAGATGTTCAAGATGAACAGGAGGATAGATAATTATGTTAAGACCAGAAGAAGCACTAAAAACTAACTTATGAAAATCAATATAAAATTGAAAAATCTTGGAAAAAAAGTACTCAAATCATTGGACAAATCCAAAATGAAGTATTAAAAATTGTAAGTGAAACAAATAAAAAAATTCACAAGATATCAATCAAAAATACAACTGTGTTAATTAATAAAACAAAAGATATTAATGAACAATTAGTTGAAACTACTGAACAATTAGATTTAATTTCTAAAAATGAACAAACTAGTAATTTACATTTAGATAATCTAAATAAAAAAACTTAGAAGAAATTCCAACAAAATTTGAAGATGTAAAAAAAGTGAACTTTTAGAAATTATTGAAACTGATTCTAAAACTAATGTAACTCAATTATCAAATATTGAAACAACAATTACAGATTTAGAAAATACAATCAAAGAAACATCACCAACTGAATCGTTAAATTCATTTGATAAAAGCTATTGAATTAGCACACTCAGAATTACGTGTTACAAAAAGATGACAGACTTGATTTTGTAAGTAAAACAACAACTGCGTTATTAGAAATCGATAAAATTGCAAAAAGACTTAAAAAGAACATGTAAATTCACAAATTTCAGAAAAATCAATCATATAATAAACTTATTGTTGATATTTCTGAAAAACTTGAAGAATCAATGCAAAATATTGATAAATTAAGACCAACTGAAGATGCATATAAAGTAGATTTAGAGAATAATGATTTAGATAGTTTATTAAATGAGCTTAAAAAAACATGGGTGAACAACCATTACCTGAATTTGAAGAACATACAGAATTAGTAAACGATGAAGTT